>OLRV01000126.1_pt1 | contig 71863 bp, 70 predicted proteins | sample 1672421 | NCBI WGS metagenome assembly OLRV01 (sample SAMEA3136684, study PRJEB25190) | human gut metagenome | biome: human gut; feature: human-associated habitat; material: faeces | place: Austria | collected 2013
GTTCTTCCAGCTTGACCACCGGCGCTTCGTCCAGCGCGCGGAGGATGAGATTTTTGCGTTCTTCCTGAATCATGAGAGCTCCTTCGTTTTTCCTTTATTGTATGACGGCCGGCGGCGGCCGGCAATACGGCATCTGCCGGAAACTGCCGGAATTTACCCAGATTTGCCGGGAATTTCGGGGCGCTCCGGAACGGATTTCCGGCAGGCGGAAGAAAAACAGGCGGAAATCCGCGGTTTCTGCTGCAAAGACGGCGGCGGCATGGGAATCCGGATGCCGCAGGATGATTGCAATAAATTGCGATATTTTACATAAGTTTTGCCATATTTTACAAAACTTTTTCCGCCGTTTTGCGAAATGCCCACGATGGGCCCGTATGATACAGACATCGGGGCGGACGGAAAGCCCCTGTGAGCGGCAGAGGCCGCGAAAGGAGAATCCTATGAAGTGGGAAGGCATCATTCTGGACTGGGCAGGCACGACGGTCGATTTCGGCTCCATGGCTCCGGTCAAAGTGTTTTCGGCGATTTTTGAAGAGGCGGGGATTCCCGTGACGGAGGAGGAAGTGCGCGGCCCCATGGGCATGCTGAAGCGCGACCACATCCGCACGATGCTCGCCATGCCGCGCATCTGCGGCGCGTGGGAAGCGGCGTACGGCAAGGCGCCGGAGGAAAGCGACGTGGACCGCCTGTACGGCCGGTTCGAGCCGATGCTCCTCGAGGTGCTGGCGCAGGGGACGGAGGTGAAGCCCTTCGTGCCGGAGACGATGGCGGAGCTCCGCCGCCGCGGGTACCGGCTGGGCAGCACCACCGGATTCAACGACGCCATGATGGCGCTGGTGGTGCCGTCGGCGAAGGCGGGCGGCTATGAAGCGGACTTCTGGGTGAGTGCGGACAGCGTGGGCGGCCACGGACGCCCCTGGCCGTACATGATCTTCCAGAACATGATGCATTTCGGCTGGTCCGACGTGCGCCGCATTTTGAAGGTGGGCGACACGGTGGAGGACATCCGCGAGGGGCAGCACGCAGGGTGCCGCACGGCGGGCATCGTCGTGGGGAGCTCGGTCATGGGCCTCACGAAGGCGGAGTACGACGCGCTCGGCGCGGAGGAACAGGAGGCGGCGTGCCGGAAGGCGGAGCAGGTCTACCGCGAAGCCGGCGCCGATTTCATCATCCGGGATATCCGCGGTCTGCTGGACCTGGCGGAATGAGGGACGGACATCGTCTGAGACAAAGGAGAACGAACATGAAACTGAACAGAATGCTTAAGGGGATTGGACTGGCCTGCCTCATTGGCGCTGCGGCGGCGGGGCTTGCAGGATGCGGCGGCAGCGGCAGCGGCGCGTCGCAGAAGACATTCACCATCGCCTATGCGCCGAATGAATCGACGGAGCAGAGCGCGGACGCCCGCGGCGGGATGTCGAAGGACCTGGCAAAGGCCATCGGCATGGATGTGAAGGAGATCAATGCGTCGGACTACAACGGCATCGTGGAGGCGCTCCGCACGAAGAAGGCGGACATGGCGTACCTCGGCTCCGAGGGCATCGCGCTTGCGAACAAGCGCATGGACGGCAACGTGGACGTGATCGCCATGAAGGCGCCCGGCGGGGACAAGGCGAAGGCCGTGTACCACTCGGTCTTCATCACCCGCTCGGACCGGAACGACATCAACAGCCTCGAGGATGTGAAGAATAAAAAGATGGCCTTCGTGGACCCGGCGTCCACTTCGGGCAACCTCATCCCCACTGGGATGATCGTGAAGGCCTTCCCCGGCGACCATCTCGATGCGGAAGCGCTCCATGTGAATGACGGCTTCTTCCAGTCGGCCATCTACTCGGGCAAGCATCAGGCAAGCATCCAGGCGGTGGCGAAGGGCGACGTGGATGTGGCGGCCGTGTCCGACCAGATCCTGCAGTCGGAATTCGACAACGGCAATGTGCAGAAGGCGGACATCAAGATCATCGCATCGTCTGACCCGATCCCGTCCGAGGGCATGATCATCCGCGCGGACATGGACAAGGATCTCCGGGCGAAAGTGACGGATTTCCTGCTCCATTACGACAATGAAGACTATTTCACGAAGGTCATCAAGGTGAAGGGCGCCCGCTTCGCTCCGGCGTCGCTGGCGGACTACAAGCCCATCATCGACCTGAACGAGCTGCTGAGCAAGTAAGGGTGACGGAAGGGCCGCAGGCGGTCCGGAGGAGGAACTATGCAGGAACCGCTGCTTCGGTTTGACGATGTGAGCAAGGTGTACAGGAACGGCGTGCAGGGGCTCTCCCACGTGTCGTTCTCCGTGGAGGCGGGGGAATTCGTCGCGGTGATCGGCCCGTCCGGCGCGGGGAAATCCACGCTGCTCCGGTCCATCAACCGGCTGCAGGACATCACGTCCGGCCGGGTGCTCATTCACGGGGAGGACATCTCCCGCGAGTCCGGGCGGAAGCTCCGCGCCATGCGCGCCGGCATCGGCATGATCTTTCAGAATTACAATCTGGTGTACCGCCTGTCGGTCATGCAGAATGTGCTCCACGGCCGGCTGGGCTACATGTCTTCCTGGCGGGGCATGCTCGGCCTGTACTCGGAGGAGGACCGGGAGAAGGCGGCGGCGCTCCTCGAGGAGATCCAGATGGGGGATTTCCTGAATGCGCGGGCAGCGGACCTCTCCGGCGGGCAGAAGCAGCGCGTGGGCATCGCCCGGGCGTTCATGCAGGAGCCGGAGCTGCTCCTCTGCGATGAGCCCATCGCGTCGCTCGATCCGTCCAGCGCGAAGATCATCATGGACATGCTGAGCGCCATGACGAAGCGCCGCCACATGGCGTGCCTCGTGAATCTCCACCAGATCGACGCGGCGAAGACCTACGCGGGGCGCATCATCGGCCTGCGCCACGGGACGGTGGTCTTCGACGGGCCGCCGGAGGCGCTCACCGATGCCGCTGTGGAGACCATCTACGGCGTGCCCGCCTCGGAGCTCGCCATGAAGGAGCGTGCGTCATGATGCACCGTCAGGAACTGTACGTGTGCCGCACGCTGGCGGGCATCCTCCTCCTCTCCTTCCTCATCGCCACGTACTACACGGGCTTCGACCCCATGGCGGTGCTGCTCCATCTGGGCGAGGCGTGGACCTTCCTCACGGAAGATTTCCTGCCGCCGCGCTTCCAGTTCACGCCGGTCATCCTGGAGAGCCTCGCCGTGACGGCTGCGCTTGCCGTGTCCTCCGCCTCTGTGGCCGCGGTGCTCGCCGCCGGGGCGGCCGTACTGGGGAGCGAGCTCCTCTCGCCGTCGAAGGCGCTCGCCGCGGCAGTGCGCGGGACGGCGACCTTCCTCCGCAATATCCCCACCCTCGTGTGGGCGTTCATCCTCTTTTCCTCCCTCGGCGTCGGCACGGGCGTAGGCTTCACCGCGCTGGTCATCACCAGCTTCGCCTTCATGACCCGCACCTTCATCGAGGTGATCGACGAGATCCCCGCAGGGGTGGTGGAGAGCCTCACCGCCGTGGGAGCGTCATTCTGGGAGCGCATCTTCCAGTGCGTCTTCCCTTCGTGCATCACGGGATTCATCTCGTGGTACCTGTACTGTCTGGAAGTGAATATCCGGTCGTCCACCATCGTGGGCATGGTGGGCGGGGGCGGCATCGGCATGGTGCTCCTGTCGTACCTCAAAGCGTTCAAATACGCGGAAGCTTCCGGCATCATCCTCATGATCGCTGCCATCGTCATCCTCGTGGACCGATTGACAGATTTCCTCAGAAAGAAGGCAGCGGAGTGATATGGACAGCGCTCAGAACGCGGAAGCCGTGACGGCGCCGCAGGGCCGCCGGGGCGGAAAGATCGACATCGGCGTGGCCGGCGGCGGGCATTTCATCGGCGGGTTCCTCCTCGGGGCAGCGGCGCTCACCGCGGCGTCGCTCGCGCTCCTCGGCATCGACTGGGTGCGCCTCGCGGGGCGCGCAGGGGACATCGGGCTCATCTTCTGGCGGATGGCCCATTTCACGCTGGACCACGTGGACTTCACCCTGCTCTCCTTCATGGACACCTTTTCCATCATGGTGCTCGCCACCGTGTACAGCCTCTTCCTGGGGCTCGCCTTCGGGCTCCTCGCCGCGCGGAACATCACCGGACCGGTGGTCTCCCCGGTGGTGAAGGCGGTCTTCACCTTCCTCCGGGCGGTGCCCACGCCCGTGTGGGTCCTCCTCACGCTGGTGTGCTTCGGCTTCGGCCCCGTGGCGGGCATCACCGGGCTCTCGGTGCACACCGTGGCCTTTTTCACGAAATCCTTCGCGCAGGCCTTCGAAGACGTGCCGGAAGACACGGTGGACGCCCTGCGCGCTTTCGGCGCGACCCGCCTCCAGATCATCGCCTGCGGCATCCTGCCCTCGGCGGCGACCCAGCTCATCGCCTGGACCGCGCTCCGCTTCGAAATCAACTTCTCCGAATGCGCCATCCTCGGCATGGTCGGGGCGGGCGGTATCGGCTTCGCCATCTCCGCCGCCATCCAGAACTACGACTACGGCGAAGCGGGGCTGGCGGTCTTCCTCGTCTTCCTCTTCGCCTTCGCCATGGAGCGGGGATTCCTGTATGTCAAGAAAATCATGAAATAAAGAGGTAGCAACATGGAATTTTACAATCCTGTGCATATTTTCGCCGGCCGCGGCGCGCTGGCCGATCTGGGGCGCATTGCCTCCCGCTGGGCGCTGCCCGGCTCCCGCATCCTCCTCATCACCCGGGGCATGGATTTTGCGGAAAGCCCCGTCCACCGCACCCTCATGGAGGCGCTTTCCCTCTACGACGTGCGGGAAGAAGAATTTCCCGTCTCCAATCCCGATGTGATCGACATCGCAGCGCTCCTTACGAAAGTGCGGGGCCGCGCCTACGACCTCATCATCGCCGTGGGCGGCGGCAGCGTCATGGATGCGGCCAAGACCCTCGCGGCGGCGCTCCACACGGACATCTCGAGCACAGACGGCCTGCGCCGCTTCATCCAGGCAGGCGAGATGCGGCCCATCCCGCTCACCCCGTGGATCGGCATCCCTACCACGAGCGGCACCGGCTCCGAAGCGACCCCCTGGGCGACCGTCTGGGACCGGGAGAAAGAATGCAAGCGCTCCTTCTCCCATCCGGACAACTTCGCCGCCGCCGCCGTTGTCGACCCGCTGTGCACCCTCACGTGCCCGCTCTCCCTCACCATTTCCTCGGCGCTCGACGCAGCGGCGCATGCGGCGGAATCCTACTGGTCGCGCCGCACCAGCGAAGTGACGCGCGCATTCTCCCTTCTCGCCATCCGCCTCATCCGGGAGCATCTGGAAGCGCTCGCCGACCATCCGGACGATGAGCGCCTGCGGGAAATCATCGGGAAAGCGAGCCTCTACGCGGGCCTTGCCTTCAGCAATACGAAGACCACCGTGTGCCACTCCGTCTCCTATCCCATCACAGAGAAATTCGGCGTGCCCCACGGCGCGGCGGTGGCGCTCACCCTGGGCGACTTCATGGCCTACAACAAAGACGCCGTCACCGGCTACGAAGACCTCCTCGAAGCCTTCCGCTGCCAAAGCGCCGAAGAAGTGAAAGCGTGGATCTTCTCCATGCTCGAAAGAGGCGGCTTTGCCACCACCCTCCGCGGCTGCGGCATCTGCGAAGAAGACCTGCCGTACATCACCGCCCACGCCTTCACCAAAGGCCGCGCGGACAACAACCCCGTCCCCGTCACCGAAGACGCCGTCATGGCCGTGCTGCGAGGCCTCTACTGATTGCACAAAAAAGCGCACTCTCCGGAGTGCGTTTTTTCTATGGGGAAAAAGGAAATATGTTTCGCTCCCATGAGAATGTACGCGAGCACAAGGGAGCCGCAAAGCGGCGACACCAAATTTCCCCGGGCATGAGGGAAAGGGAATATCCTCTATGTGGGCCCGCTCCTTCATGAAAAGGTACGTCCTCATGCGGAATGTGCATCCGCGAGAATGTACGACACAGGCAAGCACTGGTGCAGCTCCCCGCCCGTTCCGTCGGAAGCCGACCCGCAGGGGAAAAATTTTCACTTCCGCCGCGAAGGCCTGTGGACGAAGTACTCCATCAATGACGACACCTTCATGAAAGTCATGGACTTCCTGCCGGCGCTCTACAAAATGAAAAACGAATGCGTCTGCAAGCAGATCAAGTACTGCAAAGAAGGCGACTCCTGCCCGGTGAACGTCAACGGCAAAGATTCCTTCGGCTTCTGAGGGAAAGTAGAACAGACAAAAAAAGACGAGCCATAAAAAGCCCGTCTTTTTTACGTTGCCATTCAGTGAAGAATAAAAACGCTCTGCCGCCGCTCCTGATGCGGTAAACCCGGAACTTTCACTTTTGCGTTTTAAAAGAAGAGACATCGCCGCGCGTCTTCCGGTCATCGGCTGGTAAATATTTCCGATTTGTATAGCCGCATTCCCCCTGCTATACTGGAAGTAACAGAGGAAGCTTCTTCTGAATTTTGGCCCGTACTCGAAACGCGGTACCCTACTTTCAGATTGTAAGCTTCCTTTATTTTTTGTATTTATTCTTTTTAAATGGAAAATAAAAAACGCCCTGCCGATCAGCGGCGGCAGACGGCCGTGCACCCGCGGGAATTTTTCCACTGGAAAGGGAAGCCCGCCCGGCATCAGAGGAAGCGGCGCTTTTGATTCGGATATGGTATAATTTTTGCATAGAATATTTTCGATAAAGGAGAAGGCTATGTTTGTGATCGGCTGTCATTTATCGGTATCGAAGGGGTATCTCGCCATGGGGAAGGAGGCTTCTTCCCTCGGGGCGAATACGTTTCAGTTTTTTCCGCGGAATCCCCGCGGCGGGGCGGCGAAGGCGCTCGACCCGGCGGACGCGGAGGGGCTCCGAGAATGGATGGACGCCCATGATTTCGGGCCCATCCTCTGTCACGGCGCGTATACCATGAACGGCGCGGCGGCGAAGGCGGAGGTGCGGGAGTTCGCGCGGACGGCCATGCGGGAGGACCTGGCGAAGGCCGCGGCGCTTCCCCGGTGTCTGTACAATTTCCATCCCGGCGCGCACGTGCGGCAGGGGCTGGCGGCGGCGGTGCCGCTCATCGCGGACGCGCTGAATTACGCCATGGATCAGGAGGCGCTGCCTTCTTTTGTGCTGCTGGAGACGATGGCCGGGAAGGGCACGGAGGTGGGATGCACTTTCGAGGAGCTGGCGGCCATCATCGACCGGGTGGAGCGGAAGGATCGCATGGGGGTGTGTCTCGACACGTGCCACGTGTATGACGCGGGCTACGATATCGTGAATGATCTCGACGGGGTGCTCGCCGAATTTGACCGGGTGATCGGCCTTGACCGGCTTCACGCGGTGCATCTCAATGACGACAAAAATCCTCTCGGCAGCCGCAAGGACCGGCATGAGAAGATCGGCGAGGGGACCATCGGCCTCGAAGCGATGGGGCGCATCATCAATGAGCCGCGCCTCCGGGACCTGCCGTTCTATCTGGAAACGCCGAATGAGCTTCCCGGGTACGCCGCCGAGATCGCGCTCCTGAAGTCGCTCCGCCGGGAGGCGTAAAAAGAAAAGGAAACGACTGCTCTTTTCAGAGCGATCGTTTCCTTTTTTCGTGCCTGCGAAACGCCTTCCCGGGCGGGGCGTTTTTTCATCACAGTTTGTATTCGTAGCCGATCATGAAATTGATGCCTTCCGAGAGATAGCCGTAGGTGGTGCGGTCAGGGCCTATCGTGGTGGTATAGTCTTTCCGATCGAGAAGGTTGTTGATGTGGAGGAAGACCCGCTGATCGTCATCCGGCGCATAGGAAATGTCCAGATCGGTGAAGAGCGCCGGTTTCATCCACGTGCGCCCGTCGGTGGTGTCGTCTGCCCGGAGGCCGATGTAATTCGCCGAGAGGGCGGCGCGCCATTTGTCCCGGTGGTAGTCCACCGCGCCGGTGAGCTGGAACGCATTGTCGTGGCGCACCCAGCCGATGGAAGTGCCGTCGCCATCGGTCTTCTTCTCTTCGGGGATGCTCCACGTGAGGCCCCAGCTGGTGGAGAGCACGTCGTTGTGTGCGATGTCGGCGGAGATCTCGATGCCCGTATTCTTGCTGTCCAGATTGTCATAGCGCACATCGCCCGTGATTGGGGAGCCGCTCACTTTCTGGATGGAGTCTTTCAGGTCGTAGTGGAAGAGCGCCACCCGCCAGGACGTCTTGCCGTCGTTCAGCTTGTATCCCATCTCGTAGTGCGTGCCGTGCTCCGGCTGGAGATCGATATTGGGCGGCATGACCGCGCCGCCGAAGATCTGGCTCAGGTAGGGCAGGCGGAAGGACTGGCCCGCTTTCGCGTAGAAAGAGCTGTCGTCGGTGAGGCGGCGGATGTACTGCACCTCCGGCGTGAATTTGCTCTGGTCTTTCTGCTCGGAGCGGTCAGTCTTGCCGGAGACGAGATCCCGCGTATGGCCTTCGGCATGACGGACCAGCGTCTCCCGGCCGGAGAAAATGAGCCGGTCCTTCTCGGTCACGCTCCAGTCGTAGGAGGCGTAGAAGGCGTAGATGTCGCGGGCGTAATTGCTCCGGCTGCCGTCGCCCCTGCCGCTGTAGAGATCCATGTCTTCCCGCTGGAATGACGTCCCGAGCAGGAACGAATTCTCTCCGGCAAGGTCGAATTTCTTCTGCACATTCACATGGGTATTGTGCCCCTTCCGCCAGCTGGAGCGGAAAGCATTCTTTATGCTGCCGTCCTCATAAAAATTCGTCTGGTCATACTGCCGCTCCTGCGTGCCGTAGGAAGCAAAGGCGGTGAAGCCTTTCTTATCGTCGTAATTCAGAAGGAAACTGTTGTTCTCGTCGTCATAGCGCCGCCGCTGGTACTTGTCCGCATAGTTCGTGTCCAGAGTGTCCACGATATTTTTATTTTTGGAGAAATTGTGGGTGAATGTGAGGCCCTCCGCCAGGTCGTACTTCCAGGTGATTCCCTTGTCCTCGCCCTTCGCATAGTTGATATGCTGCCACGACTTGGTTTTTCCGATCCATTTATCTGTGGTGAAGCGTCCCGAATCGCCGCGGTTCTCCAAATAGGCGGAAACGCTGAACCGGTCCGCGCCGGTATTCACGCTGTAGCGTTCCCGGCCGAAATTCCCGGCGGACACTTTAAGCGACGTGCCGGCATTCTTCCGCGTGATGATATTGATGACGCCGCCGGAGGCCTCCGAGCCGTAAAGAACGGAGCCCCCGCCGCGGACGACCTCGATATGGTCGATGGTGTCGGCGGCGATGTCTTCCAGATTGTACTTGCCGTCCTGATTCACCGGCACCCCGTCCACGAGCACGAGCGTGCCCCCGGAAACGCCGCGGATGGAGATCTTGCTGGTCATCGAGCCCATGGCGGCCCCGCCGGGGAGCTGCGCTGAAGAAGAGAGCCCCAGAGAATGGGAGAGCGCTTCATAGGCGTTTCCCGCGCCGCTCTTCTCGAGATCCTCCCGGCTGATGACCTCTGTGGACGCCGGCGTGTCCAGATCGGTCATCTCCTCCCGCGCCGCCGTCACCAGCACCGGATTCAGGGCGTACTCTTCCTCCGCCCATGCCGTACCGGAGAATGCCACCAGCACAGCGGCGCTCAGCATGACCTTTTTCCTGCGATTCATATCCAATACCCCTTTCTGAATTTTTGATGAATGAAAATCATGCAGACATTATACCTCTTTGAGAAATAAATGGCAATTTTTGTGAAAAATTTAAATAATTTTTGCGAAAATCAGGAGAAATAGTTTGACAGATTAAAAAACACAAGGTAACATGAGAAGCGTCTTAGAGAAAAATAGAAAAAGTAAATTTAAAACGAAAGATCGCTGAAGACAGGTGTCCCCACGGGGACTTAATAGGGAATCCGGTACAAGCCGGAGCGGTCCCGCCGCTGTAACAGGGAGCTTTCCGCAGGAACCATTGGGCCGAGGCCTGAGAAGGGGCGGAAAGCAGTGAACTGGAGCCAGAAGAACTGCCTGTTTTCATTCGGCATGCTGCGATAGACAGCCCCTGCCGGAGACGCGGCATTTTTGCGCGCCTTCCTGCGGGGAGGCGCTTTTGTTTTCTTCACGCCCGGGCGGAACAAGGCGAGCCGCGGGCTGTGCGGAAATAGATGGGAGATTTGAGTGAGTGAAAAGAAAGGAGGGGAACTATGAAAAAATGGCTGCTGGCCCTGGCTGTGGCGCTCTTCGCCTGTCTTGCGCCGTGCTTTTTCGCCTCTGCCGCGTCGGTGCGCTCTTCCGATATGATGATCCTCGACTGGCGGACGGAAAAAGTCTGGACCGACGGGGGCGACCTTTGCGTGAAGGGGACGTTCACCAATAAAAGGGGCGATCTGACGATCACGAAGTTGAATGATTTCGTCATGCAGATCACGTTCACGAAGGACGATGGGAGCAAGTATCAGTTCATCGGCCGGCCGGAAAAGATGCCGCTCGTGAAGATTAAAGCGAACGGCAGGCGGACAGTCACTCTGAACTTCGGGCCTTTTGACGGCGCGTGGAAAGACTGGGTGACCACGGAAACTTATGTATTTACGTATATTAATGGAGCCCGCTGGTAAAGAGGAAAAGCGGACCCTGCCTGAAGGGGAAACGATCGATGAAACATAAAATATGGGCTGCGATGATGGCTGCTGCTTCTGTGTCCACCATGGGGGGGCTGAACAGCTATGCAGCATTTGACGAAAACCTGAATGCATACACGCTGGACGCGGTGGTGGTCGATGCGGACAAGACGAAAAATAAATTCGGCGACACCATCACGGAGCAATCCTATTACCGCACCGGCGGCGATGTGAAAGTCATCACGAGAGAAGAAATAGAGAAGCGCCACTACACCGACCTGACGGAAGCGATCAAGCGCATTCCCGGCGTGACTTTCCAGAATCCGGGCTACCGAGGCGGCGAATACGGCTATCAGTTTTATAATAACGGCGTCTCCATCAACGGCGATTCCCGCGTCATCATCCTCGTAGACGGGCGGCGCGTGGACAATGCGGCTTCCACGAGAGTCGGCTCCAATTCCAAGACCGGCTCTAAATCGACGGGGGTCAACCTGAATCAGGTGACGAATATGGAGAACGTCGAGAAGATCGAAGTCATCAAAGGCCCGGGCGCTTCGGTCTACGGCGCGGACGCCATGGGCGGGGTCATCAATATCATCACCCGCAAGGGCGGCATGGATACGACGGGCAGCGTCGACCTGTCCACCGGTTCATGGGATCAGCACAATTATTCCTTCAATGTGTCCGGCTCGGCGGGCTCTGATAAATCGTGGCACTACTTTATATCGGCGAACCGCAGCATGAGCGGCGACACGAAGTACGTGGACGGCGTCACCGGGGAGACGGGCACGCTCGGCGGCTCCCGGTGGAAGGAAGACGGCGTCAATTTCCGCGTGGATAAAGATTTCGATGAAAATCACAGTTTAAAGATCTGGTACAACTATAAAGAAGGGAAAGATGGCTATCCCATCGCCACGCCGAGCCTCCGATACTGGAATGAAGCGGACTGGAAGCGCATCATCTTCAACGCCGCCGTAGGCCAGCTGGACGAAAACAACGCGCTCATCGACAATAGTAAGCTTTCCGGGGACGCCAAAAATCCGGGGTACCACAATCTGTACGCCCTGGACGGGCAGCTCTACAATTCGTACAGCAAATTCCGAAACACCGACTGGGACATCACCTATACATTCAATAAAGAAAACGGCATGGAAAGCTTCGTCCGCTTCTATGACCAGAGCCATCGCTACATGCACCGCGACAAGTATCAGTGGGGGATCACAGGCAACAACATGTCCGACGCCTATAAGAGCTGGTATCAAGGCGTGATCGCGGGCGGCGGCACGGTGACCGACGCGCTGCTGAACCAGTGGATCAATGAAAATCTGGCGCCCTTCCCGGGAAGCGGCGACCAGACTGCGTTCGACCGGTGGCTGGAACTGACCGGCGGCAAAGCAGGCGAGCCCACGAGCTGGCACGACGAGAAGAACCGCGGCATCCAGCTCCAGCTGGCCAAATCGTTCGGCATCCATGACGTGATCGGCAGCGTGACCTACGATAAGGCAAAGAATTATTCCGTTCGGAAAAATAACGACGGCAGCCGCGACTCCTCTTATGTGCAGAGAAAGACCTGGCAGGCCTATGTGCAGGATAAGATCCACATTACGGACAAGTGGGACTTCACTCCCGCGGTGCGCTATTCCAAGTACAGCACCTTTGAGCATTCGACAGGAAATTCGCAGGGCGTCGGGGATACGGATGACCTGACGTACATGATGAGTACGGAGTACATGTTCAACGACGCGACGAGCATGTACCTGGGCTGGACGCGGGTCTTCCGCCCGGTGAGAGAGGGCGATTACACATCGACGGACGGCGTCTTCCTTACGCCTCTTGAAGATGAGAAGGGGAACGCCTGGACGATGGGCGTCCGTCGGGAGATCTCGGATAAGACGACGCTTGCCATCCACTACGATATCACGAAGATGTCCAGCGCTATCGCCACGCTGCCGATTCTGACGGATACGGGAGACATCAAGAGCACCGCGGTGAACGCGAGGGAAGACAAGCAGTCCTTCAATATCACGCTGGATCATCAGTTCAACGATCATCTGATGCTCTCCGCTTCGTATTCCCACATGAAAGACAAATGGAAAGCGAAGCCCGGCTGGATACTCGATTCGAGCTGGGGCTATGCCGACGACGATGATATCAATACGGCCATTAACAGCCTCCGCCCGGCCAACCATTATTCTCTGAATCTGTCTTATGAAAACAGAAGGCTGTACACGGGCCTTCTGACGAACTGGTACACCGGCAACAGCACGCACGCTTTTACGGATAAACGGTTCCTCGTCCTTGACTGGAACATCAACTACGAGATCGCCGACGGCGTGACGCTCTACGGTCTGGTGAACAACCTCACCAATGAGGCCTATGAAACGTCCTTCAATTCCTGGAACGGCGTGGGGTCTTCCGCGATGCCGGCCAGGAGCTACATGGTGGGCGTGCGGTACACGTTCTGATCGTCAGGAAGTTTATATATATATGGCGGAAAGCACTTGGAGACAAGTGCCTTTTGCCGTATTCAGGAGGAACGATGAAAGCAGTATGGAAATGGACGGCTGCGGCGCTGCTGGCGGGAGCGGCGCTGTGCGCCACGACGGCCGTTTTTGCGGAGGCGGGGCCGTCTGCGGGAAAAGCGGCGGCTGCCGCGGCAGGCCCGATGAGGCCCAGAACGCAGCTCACGATGGAGGAGATGGAGATCATCCTGTCGCAGAAATATTTTCTCACGCCGGAGGAAGCGAGAGCTCATCTGGAGGCGGGCGTAAATTTCCGCGATCTGGAGCGGGCGGCGCTCTATTCGTACGTGACGGGAAAGACCGTGGACGAGATCCTGGCGGTGAAAAAGGACGAGACCTGGCAGCGGACGGCGTATCTCATCGGCGCGGTGGGGCAGCGGATGTACGACCGGCAGCTGGAGTGGAAGGCGGAGAATCTTCATCGCTGGTGGGGCATCGACAGGGGAACGGCGCTCAGGTATCTTCGCGAAGGCTGGCCCATGCACTATGTGAAGATCGCCTGGATCATCGCCGGGCACACGGACTGGACGATGGAAGCGGTGCTCGCAGACAGAAAATATACGGAGAGCTGGAAAGACTGGTGCGCCCGCCGTCTCGGCGTCTCCGGCGAGACGTATGACAAATGGATCTCCGACTATGTGAATCCTGCGTATTTTCCGGGGAAGTATTTCTGAGCGATGAAATCTTTGTGGAAAAAAGCCGCGGCGGGAGCGCTCCTGGCGGCGGCGCTCTTTGGCGCCGGCTGCGCGCCGGTGGTGCGGGAGGGGACGCCGCCTGCGGAAGCGCCGGATCTGTCGTATGACCCGGCTCATTATCCGGTGACGGTCGAGACGCTGGACAGCCGCGGCGAGAAGAGGGAAGAGACATTCGAAAGACCGCCCCGGCGGGTGGCGGCGATCTGGCAGAATTCCATAGAAACGCTCATTGCGCTCGGCGTAGGAGACCGGATCATCGCGGCCATGGGGCTGCCCGACGAGAAGTATCTTCGCCCGGAATATCGGGAGACATATCGGCACATTCCCTATACGAGCATGGAAAATCTGGACGTGGAGACGATGCTCATGGAGGAGCCCGATCTCATCGTGGGATGGATGTCTTCTTTCGGCCCGAAAACGCTCCGTTCCACGGAATTCTGGCGCGGCCGCGGCGTGGCGTCGTACATCTCGCAGGGGTCGGATTTTACAAAGCCCGACCGGCGGCACACCGTGGAGGATGAGTACCGGGATATCCTGAATCTGGGAAAGATCTTCGACAGGGAAGAGAAAGCGCGGGAGATCGTGGGCGCGATGAAAGAGGCCGTATCCCGGGCGGAGCAGAGAGCGGCCCGGCAGGGCCGCCGCCCGCGGGGGCTCGTCATCGAGTATCTGAACAGGGATATCCATGTGTACGGCGAGAAGACGCTCGCCGGCGATATCGTGCGGAAGATGGGCGGCGAGCTGCTCGGCCCGGAGCTCACGTCCATCAGCAAGGAGCAGATCATCGAGATGGATCCCGACGCGGTCTTCATCGCGGTCATCGAGTCGGCTTACGGCAGCGAGGAGCAGATACTGGATCAGTTCCGGGAGGAGAAGGCGCTTCGTGAGCTGCGCTGCGTGAAGGAGGGGCGGGTGTACGCGCTGCCGCTCTATGCGGTGTACAGCGCAGGCGTCCGCACGTATGACGGCATTCAGATCATCGGGAAAGGGCTGTATCCCGGCATGGAAGAAGGAGGAGAGGCATGAAGGCTTTTCTGCGGGGGCTGAGTTTTGCGGCGGTGCTGGCCGGTCTGGGCGTCCTGCTGGCGCTCGCTCTTTTCTGGGCGGCGAGCATCGGCACGGTGAAGCTGCCTTTTTCGGCGATCTGGCAGGCAGTGGCGGCACAGCTTACGGGCGGGCTGCCCATCGAGGCTCCGGGACAGGGGCCGGTGCATGACATCGTGTGGCTCCTGCGCCTGCCCCGGCTGGTGCTGGCGGCGCTCGTGGGATGCGGCCTCGCGGTGTGCGGCGTCATCATGCAGGCGATCGTGAAGAATCCGCTGGCCGATCCGTATATCCTTGGGGTGTCTTCCGGGGCGTCCCTCGGTGCGACGTCGGCGATCCTGCTCGGTATAGGCGCGGCGCTGGGGCCGAATTTCGTGGGCATCGCCGCTTTTTTCGGGGCGTTTGTCGTTTCTCTCGGCGTGCTTTTCATTTCTAATCTGGGCGGTCGGTCGAATTCGATGAAGCTCCTTCTGGCAGGCATGGCGCTCTCCGCGGTGTGCGGCGCGTTCTCCAGCTTCATCGTGTATTTTGCGAATAATAAGGAAGGCATGCAGTCCATCGCCTACTGGATGATGGGGAGCCTGGCAGGGGCGCAGTGGCCGGAGCTGGCAGTGATCGCGCCGGTGATCCTCCTCTCCGTGCTCTTCTTCTGGACACAGAGCCGGGTGCTGAATCTGATGCTGCTTGGCGATGAGTCGGCTATCACCATGGGAACAGATCTGCATCTGTATCGGCAGTGGTACCTGCTCATTTCTTCGCTCATCGTGGGATTTGCGGTGTATTCAGCAGGGATGATCGGCTTTGTGGGGCTCATCATTCCCCATGTGGTGCGCATGTTCACCGGTCCTGACCACCGGCGGCTCATCCCCGCTGCGGCGCTCTGCGGGGCGATCTTCCTGGTCGTGTCCGACGGCCTCTGCCGTGTGGTCATCCCACACACGGAGCTGCCCATCGGCATCCTGATCTCCATGATCGGCGCGCCGGCCTTTATTTATCTCATGGTGAAACGGACGTATGGATTCGGAGGAGGCAGCTGATGGAGATCCTGGCGGAAGCGGTGAAATTTTTTATCGGGCAGAAAGAGATCCTTCGGGGGATCGATCTCGAGCTGCGGCCGAAGGAGTTTCTCGGCATCATCGGGCCGAACGGCAGCGGGAAGAGCACGTTTCTGAAATGCGTGTACCGCGTGCAGCGGCCTTCGGAAGGGAAGATCTTTTTTGACGGGCGGCTCCTGGATGAACTGTCGTACCGGGAATCGGCGCTGAAGCTGGCCGTGGTGGCGCAGCATAATTATTACAATTTTGATTTTTCCGTGCTGGACGTGGTGCTCATGGGGCGCTCGCCGCACAAGAAGATGCTCCAGCGGGACAATCGGGAAGATTATGAGATCGCCGGGAAGGCGCTCGCCACGGTGGGGCTCGCCGGGTTTGAGAAGCGGAATTTCTCCACCCTGTCCGGCGGGGAGCAGCAGCGGGCCATCCTCGCGCGGGCGCTCACGCAGCAGACGGAGTGCCTCGTGCTGGACGAGCCGACGAACCATCTGGATATCAAGTACCAGCTGGAGATCATGGATATCGTGAAGGGGCTGAGCCTCACGGTGGCGGCGGCGGTGCACGACCTGAATATCGCCGCCATGTACTGCGACCGGCTTATCGCCATTCAGGACGGGCAGGTCATCGGGGCGGGGACGCCGCGGGAGCTGCTCACGTCGGATTTCATTCGCGCCCTCTACGGCGTGGAGAGCGAGGTGCGCATCGACGCGGCGGGGCGGATGAATATCGTGTACATTCCGAAGCATTGGCGGAAGAAAGGAGAAGGATCATGAAACGCATCGCCATACTGACCTGCCTCCGCGCGTCGGAGGTGTGTACGGGCGCTTCGTGCTTTGCCGCGTTCAACGGGCGGGCGCACCGTTTTGCCGATTACGGCGGGGAGCCGTTGGAGCTGTGCGCTTTCATGCGGTGCAGCGGCTGCGGCCATTTCCCCGGAGAGGACCGCGGGCTGGATGAGAAGATCCGGCGCATCTGCGCCATGAAGCCCGATGCGGTGCACGCCGGGATCTGCTGTTGCGAAAACGGCAGGGGAAAGGAGCTCTGCCCGGAGATCGAGGCGATCCTGCGGCTCCTGGCGGAGGCCGGGATACGGACGGTGCGGGGGACGCATTCGAAATTTTGACCCGGGGTTTTGGAGAAATTAATTTGAATTTAATTTGCTTATCATGTATGATAGTGGCAAATGTCCGGAACGCGGGCATGGAGAAAAATTCGTTTTTCCAGGAAAGGATCGAAAAATGGCAGACGCACTTCATTTGTTTCAGGCCGGCGGCTGGATGATGTATCCGCTGGTGCTTTGTTCGATCATCGTGGTGGCGATCGCCGTGGAGCGGTTCCGCTTCTACGGTGCGCACGCTTCGGATTATAAAAAGCTCGATGCGGAGATCCCTGCGTATCTTCAGCGGGGCGACATGGAGGGGCTGAAGGCGGCGCTCCGGCAGGATGGGGGCATTCCCGCCATGGTCATCCTTCACGCGGCGGAGCAGTACGGCACGCGGGCGAGCCAGACGGCGCTCATCGAGAGCGCGGCGGCCCATGAGGCGGCGCGGCTCCGCGATTATATGAATTATCTGTCCGTCATCGTGACGCTGTCTCCGCTCATGGGGCTCCTGGGCACGGTCATCGGCATGATCGGTTCTTTCAATGTGCTCTCCGTGTCGAGCGGGCAGCCTTTCGCCGTGACCGGCGGCGTGGCGGAGGCCCTCGTGTGCACGGCGACGGGGCTTTTCGTGGCGATCCTGGCGCTCATCATCCACACGTATTTTTCCCAGCGCCTCGATCATGTGGTCTCCCAGATGGAACAGCTCTCCGGGACGTACCTGGCCATTGTTGAAGGCGGGAAGTGACAGGGGGCGGATGCTGTGAAACTGCGTTCTCTGAGAGAAGATAAGGAACCGCGGATCATGATCATCCCCATGATCGACATCATTTTTTTCCTGCTCGTCTTTTTCATGATGAGTATGCTCACCATGGTGGTGCAGCGTTCCATCGATCTGAATCTGCCGCAGACGGCGACGGCGAAGATCGTGGTGAAGGAGACGCTTCCCGTGAGCATCACCGCCGGCGGAGACATCTATGTGGAGCAGGAAAAGATCGCCCGGTCGGATTTCCGGCGGCGCATGGAGATCGAGAAAGCGCGGAATCCGGAGGTGGCCGTGGTGCTCCGGGCAGACGCGAAGTCGGAGCATGAAGGCTTCGTATTCGTGCTGGATCAGCTGAAATCCGTCGGCATCAACCGCGTGGGCATCGCTACGGAGTCGAAGCTCTCCGGCGCGGAATGAGGGCAGCGTTATGGATAAGTTCAAACCCCGCTGGGGGATGTCTTTCGGGCTGTCTGCGGCGTTCCACTGCGCGGTGCTCCTGGGCGTCGGGGTGTTCCTGCATTTCAATCCGCCTTCCCCGCCTCCCGATATCGTAGAGGTGGATCTGGTGGATATCGGCGGAGGCGGTGGCGGCGGGACCGGGCCGAAGATCGAGACGCCCGAAGCGGAGCATCCCACAGAAGAGCCGCAGGAAATGGCGCAGGCCGCCATCCCGGAAGCGGAGCCGATCCCCGACGCGGAAAACGGCATCCATGAGATCGAGCCGGAGAGGATGTCCCGTCCGGCTTCACAGGCCGGCAGCGGTCAGGGCAGCGGTACCGGCGGCAGCGGTACCGGCGGCAGCGGCACGGGGACGGGCGGCGGAGACGGCAGCGGCTCCGGCACGGGTACAGGGTCCGGCACGGGGCCCGGTACGGGAAGCGGTTCCGGCGGCGGAGCCGGCGACGGTGAGACCATGGGGCCGCAGCTCCTTTCGGCGACGAAGCCCCGCTATCCCGAAAGCGCCCGGCGAAGCAACATCGAAGGCACCGCCGTGGTGGGCCTGACGATCGGGACGGACGGCCGGGTATCCAACGCGTGGCTGGAGAGTTCTTCCGGCAACAGCGCCATGGACGAAGCCGCCGTGGAGGAGGTGTACAACTGGCGCTTCGTACCGGCGAAACGGAACGGCGCGGCCATCACCGTCAATTCGAGGGTGCCTGTGGTCTTCCGGCTCCATTAAATTTCAAACTCCTGACGGATCATCCGCCGGGAGTTTTTTCGCGTCCCGGGGAAGCGGCGCGGGGCGCTTTCCTTGGGGTATAATAAATGAAAAGCGCCGGAGAACGGAGCGGAACGGAGAAGAGCATGCGATTCATACATACAGCGGACTGGCATTTGGGCAAATTGTTTTACGGGCAGTATCTCACGGAGGAGCAGGAATGGCTGCTGAAGCGGGAATTTCTGCCGCTCGTGGATGAGGTGAAGCCCGATGTGATCCTCCTCGCGGGGGACGTGTACGACCGGTCGGTGCCGCCGGCGGAGGCGGTGGACCTTTTCGATGAGATGATCTCGGAGATCGTCGGCGCGCGGCGCATTCCCTTTATCGTCATCAGCGGCAATCACGACAGCGGTGAACGTCTGTCCTTCGGGAGCCGGCTCTTCGCCGCGGAGGGCCTCTACATGTGCGGCGACCTTCTTCGCACGGCGGGGCCCGTCGTGTTGGAAGACGATGCGGGGCCGGTGGCCTTCGTGCCTCTGCCCTACGCGGAGACGGCGGAGGTGCGCCGGGCGCTCGGCCGCGAGGACATCCGCACCCACGAGGAGGGCCTGCGGGCGCTCTCGGAGTATCTTCTCGGTCAGGTGCCTGAAGGAGCGCGGCGCATCGCCGTGGCGCACGATTTCATCGCCGGGGGCCGGGCGAGCGAGTCTGAGCGGCCTCTTTCCATCGGCGGCACGGAGGTAGTGGGGGCGGACATCTTCGAGCCGTACCATTACGCGGCGCTGGGGCATCTCCACGGGCCGCAGAAGGCGGGCGGACGGGAGACCATCCGCTACAGCGGTAGCCTCATGAAATATTCCTTCGGCGAGGCGGAGCAGAAGAAGGGCGTCATCGCCGGAGAGATCGACGGGCTGGGGCTTGTGACGGCGGAATTCCATCCGCTCGCGCCCCGGCATGACGTGCGGGTCATCCGCGGCACTTTCGAGGAGCTCATGCGGCGGGAAGACGAGGCGCCGGAGGATTTCCTCCTGGCGGACCTCATGGACGAAGGGCCCGTCATTGACGCGATGGCCCGGCTCCGGCAGCGCTATCCCCGTCTCGCGGCGCTCCGCACGCATTTGGCCATTCAGGAGGACAGCGGCGCGCGGGCCGGCGCGCGGCAGCGGGTGGACATGATGACGCTGGTAGAGATATTTTCCGAAGAATTTCAGGGGAGGGCGCTCACCGAGGAGGAGCGGGCCTTTCTGGAGACCGTGCGAAAGGAGGCGGAGAGCGAATGAGACCGCTGAAACTGATCATGACGGCATTCGGTCCCTACGCGGGGCGGCAGGTCATTGATTTTGAGAAGCTCGGAGGGCAGCAGCTCTTTCTCATCTGCGGGCCCACGGGGGCGGGGAAATCCACCATTCTCGATGCGATGTGCTACGCTCTCTACGGACAGACCAGCGGCGGCGATCGGAGCGGCAAGGGCCTTCGGAGCGACTACGCCGGGCCGGACGTGCGGACGGAAGTGACCTTTGACTTTGCTATTGGGGAGAAACGGTACCGCATCACCCGCGTGCCCGAGCAGATGCGGGCGGGGAAACGCGGCGCGGGGCGCCTCGTGCTCCAGAAGCCGGAGTCGGCGCTCTACGACATCACCGGCGGCGAGCGGCTCCTCGCGGCGAAGGAGACGGAGAAGCGCGCCGCCGGGCTCCTCGGCGTGGGAGTGGAGCAGTTTCGGCAGATCATCCTCCTCCCGCAGGGGGAATTTCGGCGTCTCCTGCTGGCGGATTCGAAGGAGCGCCAGGGCATCATGCAGCAGCTCTTTCATACGGAGATGTACGCCCGGCTGGAGGATGCGGTGGTGAAGAAGGCCCGCGACCTGGAAAAGGAACGGGCGGACCATGAGGCGCGGCTGGAGACGATCTTCGCTTCCGCGGGCATCGAAGGAAAAGACGGGGAGGCGGAGACGGCTCTCGCGGCGAAGGCGGAAACGGCGAAGCATGACGCCGCGGCGGCGGCCGCCGCCTATGAAGCGGCCGAGCGGGAGGAAGCGGCTTTCCGGGAGACTTACGAAGCGGCGCAGCGTCTCGCCGGGGCATGGCAGCGTCTCGAGGCGGCGGAAGCGGAATCGGCGCGCCTCGCGGGGCGGAAGGCGGACATGGAAGCGCTGGCCCGGGAGGCGGACCGCATCGCCGCGGCGGCCCGTCTGCGTGACGCGAAGGAGCATCTGGATCAGACTCTTTTCGACGGGAAGCGGAAATCCGCGGCGCTGGGGAAGATACGGGAAACGCTGACACGCTTGTCCGCGGTAAAGGAAGCGGCGGAAAAGGAACAGGCGGCCTGCGCGGCGGAGGAAACGGCGCAGAAAGCCCGGCAGGACGAGGCGGCGCGGCTCGCCCGTCTGGCGGAAGTGGCCGGAAAGTACAGCGAGGCGGAGCGGAAGGCCGGCGCCGCGGAAAGAGCCTGGAAAGAAGCGGCTGCGGCGGCGGAAGCGGCGGGAAAAAACGCGGCGGAAGCGGCGGAGAAGAAAGACCGCGCCCGGAAGACCGCCTATGCTCTTGAGGAAGTTTTCATGCGGGGACAGGCGGCTTACCTCGCGGCGGGACTTGAGGAAGGCAGGCCCTGTCCCGTGTGCGGCGCGCTCCATCACCCCGCGGCGGCCCGTTCGGAAGAAGCCGTGCCCGATAAAAAAGATGTGGATTTTGCCCGGAAAGCGGCAGAACAGGCGGAGAAAGACGCTGAGACGGCACGCCTTCGGGCGGAAGCCCTGAGAAAAGAGGAGAGCCGCCTCCTCGCGGTGAAGAAGGCCGAGGATGCCTCTCTCGCGCTTCTGGCGGGAGAGCTCCCGGAAGCATTCCGTGACGGGGCGGCCCTTGCGAAGAGGCAGGCGGCGCTGGCCGGGCAGATCGCCGATCATGAGAAACGCCGGCAAAAGGCGGCGGCGGACGCGGCGAAAGCCGCCGGCGACGAACAGGCGGCGAAGAAGGAAGAGGAGCTCACCGCGAAGGAAGTAGACGCGCTCCGCGTCCAGTACCGGGAAGACCATGCGGCGCTCCTCGCGCGGGCCCGGACGGAGGGCTTCCCGGATATCGCCGCGGTCGAGCCTTATTTCAGGCAGATCACGAAAGAAAAAGAGCTCCGGGAGGCGCTCGCGGGGTATCAGGCGTCCGTGAAGGCCGAGGCAGACAAAGCCGCGGCGGAGCGCGCCGTCATCGCCGGGGCGGAGAAGCCCGACATGGCCGCGTGGAACCGGGCGCGGGACGAGAAGGCGTCCCTCATGAAGGAGACTCTCACCGCGAAGACCCGTGCGGAAGAAGAATTCGCCCGCCTGCGGGAGGCGAAACGGCGGGCGGCAGAGCTTTTGGCCGCGGAGAAGGAGGTCGATCGGCAGCACCAGCTCGCGGGGCGGCTCGCCATCCTCTTCCGGGGCGACGCGAACGGCGTGAACCTCGAGCGCTTCGTCCTTGGGGCGCTCCTGGACGACGTGCTCCTCAAGGCAAATCTCCGGCTGAAGGCCATGAGCGGCGGCCGCTACCAGCTCACGCGGCGGCAGGAGCGGGACGACCGGCGGAAGAAGAGCGGCCTCGATATGGACGTCTTTGACAGCTATACCGGGCAGGCCCGCCCGGCGAATACCCTGTCCGGCGGGGAGACCTTCCTCGCCTCCCTTTCGCTGGCCCTCGGTCTGGCTGATGTGGTGCAGGAATACGCCGGCGGCATCCGGCTCGACGCCATGTTCATCGACGAAGGCTTCGGCACCCTCGATTCGGAGAGCCTCGACCTCGCCCTGCGGACGCTCACCGCCCTTCACGGGCAGAGCCGTCTCGTGGGCATCATCTCCCACGTGGCGGAGCTCGACGAGCGCATTCCCGCGAAGCTCCGCATCCGCAAGACCGACTGCGGCTCGACCGCGGCCTTTGAGATCAGCGAATGAAAAGAACGGGAAACATGAATAAGGAAGAAATTTACCGGTGGCTGAAAACGTCCGGCATTTCTTATGAAATCACGTTATGAGATCACGGAGCACAAAGCCGTGTACAATATGGCGGAGCTTTCCGAAGCGGAACTGCCCTGGCCGGAAGCGATCGGGAAAAATCTTTTCATTCGGGACGACAAGAAACGGGGCTATTACCTCATCACGATGCGCGGCGATAAGACCTGTGATCTGAAAGCGTTTCGGAAGGAACACGGGCTGCGGGCGCTTTCCCTCGCCCCGGCAGGCGATCTGGAGGCCATTCTGGGGCTCCTTTCCGGCGCGGTGACGCCGCTGGGGCTCCTCAATGACGAAGCGCGGCAGGTGAAATTTTTCTTGGACAGGGATTTTCTGAAACCGCCGGGCCTCGCCGGCGTGCATCCCAATGAGAATAGGCCACCGTCTGGCTCCGCCCGGAAGACCTCATGGCGGTCATTCAGGCGCACGGGAATGAAGCGGAGTGGGTCGATATCTGACGGGGGAAAGGGAAATAAAAAGACAAAAGAAAAGAGCTTCTTTGTTGGGAAGCTCTTTTCTTTTGCGCGCTTTTCAGGAAAGGCTGGTGAGGACGGGATTTTCCAGGTAGCCGTAGCACCGGCGGATCTCGTTTATGTCCCTCGTATCCAGCATGGAGGGGACGCCCTTGTCGAGCGCGGCGATCCGCGCCATATCTTCTTCGTCGAGCGCGAAGTTCCAGATGTCCAGATTCTCTTCCATCCGTTCGCGGTGCGCCGATTTGGGGATGACGATGACGCCGTGCTGCACGTTCCACCGGAGGATGACCTGAGCGGGGGTCTTTTCGTGCTTTTCCGCGATCTCCCGGAGGGCAGGCTCCGTGAACATGCCTTTCAGTCCTTCCGCGAAGGGAGCCCACGCTTCGGGCGTGATGCCGAGCTCACCCATGAAGGCCAGCTCCTCCGCCCGCTGGTAATGGGGATGCCGCTCGATCTGGTCGATCATGGGGCGGATCTCCGCATTGAGACACAGGTCGAGGAGCCGGTCGGGCAGGAAATTGCACACCCCGATGGCGCGGACGCGCCCATCCCGGTACAGTTGCTCCAGCGCCCGCCACGCGCCGTAGTAATCGCCGAAGGGCATGTGGATGAGGTACAGGTCAAGATAATCAAGACCCAGCTTCTGGAGGGACCGGTCAAAGGCGGCGAGGGTCTGTTCGTACCCCATTTCCTGAATGTAAGCCTTCGTGGTGATGAAAAATTCCTCCCGCGGGAGGCCGGAGCGGCGGAGGGCCCGGCCGAGGGCCTCTTCATTCCGATAGGAACTGGCCGTATCGAAGAGGCGGTAACCGGCGCTGACCGCGTCCAGCACGGCGCTCTCGCACTGCGCCTCGGGAATCTGAAAGACGCCGAATCCCTCCATGGGCATTTCGACGCCGTTGGCAAGCCGTATGGTTTTCATGATGATCTCTCCTTTCTTCCCGATGATAGGGCGGTGAAAGGAAAATAACAAATGCCTGCTCTGTATGCGCGTCCATAGGGCCGCCGTATGTTTCGCGGGAAAGGAAAAAGTGCCGGACATTTTCCCGCGGCTGACGAAAAAGGACCGGAAAATTTCCAGCGGAAAAGGGAAAACGGCCGGACATTTTCCGGCGGAAAAAGGGAAAACACCGGAAGTTTTCCGGGCGCTCTCCGGCGGGCGCTTTCCGTGAAAGTTGCCTGAAAATATGCTATATTTATACGTATAAGTAAAACAGCAGGGGCGGAAGCCTCAAAGAAAGGATGACTCTGATGAATATTATCGACGAACTGAAATGGCGCGGCGCTGTGAATCAGCAGACCGATGAGGAAGGGCTCTACAAGCTGGCCGGAGAGAAGGAGATCTCCCTCTACTGCGGCATCGACCCCACCGGCGACAGCATGCACATCGGCCATCTCATTCCGTTCATGATCCTGAAGCGCTTCCAGATGGCGGGCCATCATCCGTACATCGTCATCGGCGGCGGCACCGGCGCGATCGGCGACCCCTCCGGCCGCAAGACGGAGCGCGTGCTCCAGTCGGCGGAACAGGTGCGGCACAACGCGGAATGCCTCACCGCGCAGATGGAGAAGCTCTTCGGCGGCGACGGCACGTTTTCCATCGTGAATAACTACGACTGGCTCTCGAAAATCACTCTCCTCGATTTTCTCCGGGACTACGGCAAGCTCTTCAGCGTCAACGCCATGCTGGCGAAGGACGTGGTGGCTTCCCGCCTGGAGACGGGCATTTCCTTCACGGAATTTTCCTACCAGATCCTCCAGTCCATCGATTTCTACCAGCTCTACAAGACCTACCACATCCAGCTGCAGATCGGCGGCGCGGATCAGTGGGGCAATATCACCAACGGCATCGAGATGATGCGCAAGAAGGAAGGCATCACCGAGACCTACGGCCTCACCATCCCGCTCATGCTGAAAGCGGACGGCACGAAATTCGGCAAGACCGCCGGCGGCGCGGTATGGCTCGATCCGAAGAAGACCTCGCCTTATGAGTTCTATCAGTTCTGGTTCAATCAGGACGACCGGGACGTGGTGAAGTACCTGAAATATTTCACCTTCCTTTCCCGGGAAGAGATCGAAGCGCTCGAAGCGGAGACGAAGGAGCATCCGGAGCGCCGCGAAGCGCAGAGACGCCTCGCCGAAGAGGTGACCCGCTTCGTCCACGGCGAGGAAGGCCTCGAGGAAGCGGCGCGCGTGACGAAAGCGCTCTTCACCGGCGATGTGGCGGAGCTCTCCGGCGCGGAGATCGAAGGGGCTTTCCGCAATACCGCGGGCGGCATCATTCCCGGCGCGCCCATGAACATCGTGGAAGCGCTCATCGCGGGGGGCGTGGAGAAATCCAAGCGCCAGGCGAGGGAAGACGTGCAGAACGGCGCGATCCGCGTGAACGGCGCGCAGGTGCGCGATACGGAAGCGGACATCGCCGCGCATCCGAATACGGACGGCCGCTACATCATCGTCCGCAAAGGCAAAAAGAATTATTTCCTTCTGGAAGTGAAACAGTGAGGTCATCCATGAAATTCCTTTTCGATCACAACAATTTCAACGTCCTCGACCTGGAGAAGAGCATCGCTTTTTATGAAGAGGCGCTGGATCTTCATGAGACAGGCCGCATTGACGGGCCGGAAGGGGCGTTCACCATCGTCTACCTGGGGGACGGCGAATCGAAGCACCGCCTGGAGCTGACCTGGCTGCGGGACAGAAAAGAGCCGTACAATCTGGGGGACAATGAAATGCACCTCGCCTTCACGGTGGACGATATGGAAGCGGCTCACGCGCACCACGAGAAGATGGGCTGCATCTGCTATGAAAATCCCGCCATGGGCATCTATTTCATCCACGATCCCGACAATTACTGGCTGGAGATCGTCCCGGCGAAGTCCTGATGAGAGCCTTCTGCGAGAGGACGGCCCGCGTCATCGGGGAAGCGGGCGTGGAGAAGCTCGCCGGGGCGTGCTGCGCCGTTTTCGGCGTGGGCGGCGTCGGCTCCTACGCGGCGGAGGCGCTCGCCCGCGCCGGCGTGGGGCGGCTCATTTTCATCGACGGTGACACCGTGGATGAGACGAATCTGAACCGCCAGCTCGTGGCGGACAGGACGACCATCGGCCGGGCGAAGGCGGAAGTCATGGCGGAGCGGGCGTTCCGGGTGAATCCCGACTGCCGCACGGCGGCGGAAGTGCGCTTTTACCGCCCCGGAGACGAAGAGTTCCTCCGGGGGCTCGGCGCGGACTTCGTCATCGACGCCGTGGACGACGTCCCGGCGAAAGTCTCTCTCGCGGAAGCCTGCTGGCAGGCGGGCATTCCCGAAGCCTCTTCCATGGGGACGGGAAACCGCCTCCATCCGGAGATGCTGGAGATCGCCGATATTTATAAGACCTCCGTGTGCCCGCTGGCGCGGCGCATGCGGCGGGAACTCCGCGCGCGGGGCGTGCCGCGCCTCACCGCGGTCTATTCAAAGGAAGAACCGCATCATGAGGGGCCGGGCGTGGGGTCCGTCTCCTTCGTGCCGCCCGCGGCGGGGATGATCCTCGCGGGCATCGCCGTGCGGAAACTGCTGGAGGGAAAATGAAGACATACACGCTGCGCCGTCCGGACTGGCTGACCCTCACGGTCGGCGGGAAGCCGCACTGCGGCTACGATCAGGAATGGTACCCCGACCCGTGGCAGCAGAAAGCGGGCTGCGGGCCCACGACGGGCGCGGCCATCGCGGCGTACATCGAGGCAAAAACGCGGGGGATCCGCCCTGCGGACAAAGAAGCGGCTCTTGCGAAAATGCAGGCATTCTGGCCCTACGCAGCGCCCCGGAGACACGGCCTCTACAAGACGCGGTGGCTCATGGAAGGCCTCGCCGCGTACCTCCGGGATCAGGGCCTCCCGGGCCGGGCGGACATGTTCTCCGTGCCGCTCCTCCGCCCGCTCCGGCGGAGCGCCGAAGAAACGGCGGCCTTCGTCGGGGAAGGCCTCGCGGCGGACGCGCCGCTGGGATTTCTGAATCTCCACAACGGCGGGAATGAGGCCATCTACAGCTGGCACTGGATGCCTCTCGTGTCGCTCTCCGGGGACGGCGGGCAGTGGGAAGCGGAAGCGCTGGACGAAGGAAAGGTCATTGCCTTCGACCTCTCCGCGTGGCTTCGGAATACGAAATTCGGCGGCGGGTTCGTCCGCGTCATGGATACGGATCAATAAAAGCAAAAGGGCGCTCTGCGGGCGTCCTTTTCGTATGCTACAATAGAAGAAAATCCTGAAATTTTTTTGAAGGGAGAGACAGACTATGAAAAAATGGGCTGCGGCATTGGCGGCGGCGCTCCTCGTTCCGGCGGCGGCCGGCGCGGTGAGCCCGGCGGAACTTTCGGATACGTCAAAGTATAAGCCTGTGTACATGAGCGAGACCGGCGTGGTCTACGCGGAACTGGCAAGCATCAAAACGGGCGACCCCGTGAAAGGGCAGCTTCCGCTCATCCAGGCGGACATCTATCTGGAGCGCTATCGGGATCTGCCCGACTATGAGACGATCTCCGGCGGCGGCCTTGTGGATCATATCTTCGCCTACCACACGAAGCTCCTCGCGGTGCACCGCATGAGCGACAAGAACGGGCCGCTCCAGTACTACGCGGACAACCGCCTCTTCGGCATCTTCGACGCGGACGGCGCTCCGGCGAACATCCTGCCGCAGGCAGGCGAGGCGCAGGCCCTCACGCTCACCGGAGAAGCGCAGGACCTCTACCTCAATCTGTACCGTCTTCTCTGAAAGGAAGCCCCGAATGACCGGGGCTTTTTGCGTGCCTGTCTGGACAGGCCCCATAAAATATGATAAAGTTGAAATAACAAAAATAAATGAGTAAATGCGTTTTTGGCATTCAAAGCATCAATGGTGATGACAGATGAGACTCGATATAGCAGGCGGCTGCGGCGATTTTGGGCGCAGCTGTTTTTTTGTATCCGGCAGTCAGCACGCGTACATCGTGGACTGCGGGACATCCACGGACGGCCTTGACCGTGTGCCCGACCTGACGGCGGAGGAGATCCGCGGCGCGGAATATCTTTTCCTGACCCATTCGCACCGGGATCACACGGGGGCGGTGGAATTCGCGGAATCGGCGGGCTTCGCCGGGCCGGTGATCATGTCGGCGCAGACTTACAGGCAGCTCCATTACAAGCCGAAGAACGCGGTCATCATGGATTCCACCGCGCCGGAGGCGGAGCTTCTTCCGGGCTTTTCTTTCCGGTGGGGCCGTACGGGCCACTGCTGCGGCGCGGTGTGGTACGCCATTACCTGCGAGGGGAAGACGGCTTTCTTTTCCGGTGATTACCGGGAAGGCGATCCTTTCTACCGGAATGACCCCGTGCGGGGCCTTTCCGCGGATATCGCCGTGATTGACGCGGCCTATCCGTCGGAGGAAGACGGCGCGGCCATGCGGGAGCGGTTTCTGGCAAAGGCGGAAGAGCTCCTCGCGGACGGCGCGCCGCTCATCCTGCCGGTGCCCCGCTTCGGACGGGGGCTCTCCATGGCGGTCGCGCTCCGGGAGCGGACCGGAGATCGCTCTTTTTTCATGTCGGAGCGGCTCTGGCGGGAATGGAGCCTCTTCGCGCGGCGGAAATATTTCGTGACCCCTTCGGTGCTGGCGGTCCCCGCGGACGCTTTCTCGCTGTGGGACGGAGAAACGGTCGCCGCGGGAGGCGTCTATTTCCTGACCGACGCCCAGCTCTCCCATCCCGAATCGCGGCGGCTCCTTGAAGCCCATCCGGAAGCGCGGGTCCTCATCTCCGGGAGCGCCCACGGTTACGGCAGGGCGCAGGAATTTCTCGACGCCGGGCGGGCGGAGCAGGTGCTGTGGCCGAATCACATGACCTACGGCGAGATGCGGCGGCTCGCGGCGATGAATGATTTCCGCACGGTGATCCCTTTCCATGATCCCCGGCGGAAACCGGAAGCGCGGAGTTTTGAATTTTGAGGCCGGAAGGATTTTTTCCGGAAGCATATTAAAAGAAGAATGCTTATCAGGCAATAAAATTTTTCTGCATGGATTCACGGGCGGCTTTCCCGTCTCTTCGGATATGGAGGAAGGCGCTGTGATATAATGAAATAAAGAAAGCTGAAAGGCTGGCTTGTTCAGAAAGGCGGTGCACGTAAATGGTTAGTTATAAGAAAGTTCTCGTCCCCTACGACGGTTCTGCCCATGCGAAGAAAGCGATGCAGCAGGCGATCGATCTCGTCGAAGCGAGCGGCGGGGAATTATATATTGCGAGCGTGTGCAATATCGTATCTGTCATGAGCAATTTCGATCAGGTCTCCATCGCGGAAGGCTGCCTTACCACGCAGCTCTCGCAGGACCTGGAGAAGCAGTGCCGCACGGATCTGGCAGAAGCGGAAGCGATGGTGCCGGAGGGCGTCAAGTATGAGACCCGCTTTGAGGTGGGATCGCCGGGACCGGTGCTCCTGCAGCTGGCCGATGAGATCGGAAGCGATCTGGTCGTGATGGGAAGCCGCGGATTGGGACCGCTGAAAGGGATCTTCATGGGATCCGTATCGAGCTACATGGTAAGCCGTGCGAAATGCCCGGTGCTGATCGTGAAATAACAGAAGAGCCGCCGCGGTGCGGCTTTTCTTTTTGCCCGCAGGGAGGGGGATGCTATGGAACACCGGCAGTGGCTCCGGGGCGAGCTGAAAAAATGGAAAGATGAGGAGCTGGTCAGCGGAGAGACGGCTGCGGCGATATGGGAAAGGTACCGGCACGGGCCGGGACTGCGGTTTTCCTTTGCCCGGCCGCTCGGCGCGGCGGCTTTCTTCTGCCTCCTCGCGGGGCTGGCTTTCAGCGGCGCCGGGGTGTGGAGCCTCTTTTCGCAGGGCGAGCGCTTCATGCTGGCGCTGGCTCCGTTCGTGCTGTCTCTCGTGACGGCGGCGGCGTTTCTCTTCGGCGACGGCATCATGCGGGAGCGGGCGAGGAGACGCCGGGCGAAGGGACTGGATGTGCCGCCGGGCGGGGCGGGATTGTCGCCCTTCCTGCGGGAGAGCGCCGGCCTTTTCCATGGGATGGCGCTCAATGCGGCGGTGTGGATGACCTATGATACGTTCCGCCTCTCTGATGATCTGTATCTCCTGCTGGGCGGCGCGGCGTGCTGTCTGCTGGTGATGCTCTATGTGCTCCGGTCGGCGGGGCTCGGCATCATTCTCTCGGCGGACGCGGCGGCCATGGCGTGGCTCGCGCCCGCCGAGGGATGGCCCGACGCGGCGGCGTGGGCGCTCCTGGCGGCGTCGTTTCCGTTCTTTCTCTTCCTCGTCGGCTCCCGGCGGGAAACGGGCGGGATCGCCTTCGCCTGGGGATGGATCGCGGCGGTGCTGACGCTGACTTTCTTTACCGCTGCCGGACGGATGTGGCAGATCGTCTTCTTCTCGGTGGCGGCGTCCCTCACCTGGCTCGGCGGGGAGCTTCTCCGGGACTACGGATGGCTCGGCACGGCGTTCCGCTTCTTCGGCGGTACGGCGGTCTTCGGCGCGCTTCTGGCGGCGGCTTTCGGCTCGGCATGGCAGGGCGCTTCCGGCGGCTGGCTCCTGTGGACGATCTTCGGCGTTTTCCTCCTGGCGGACGCGGCGCTCCTTCTCCGCACAGCGCGGCGGCGGGAATGGCTCGGCACGGCGGCGGGGCTCACGCCTTTTGTCATGGGCACGGCGGCGGTGCTTTCCCTCTGGGATACGAGCGGCGTTTCTCCGGCGGTGCTCGTATCGTGTTTTCTCGTCTTCCTGTCGATCGCCGTCATCGCGCGGGGCGTGCAGAAGGGCCGGGACTGGCAGCTCCTTGCCGGGACGGCGGCGCTTCTTGCTGACGGCGCGGTGAGGCTCTGGGATTCGTCGCTGACCTTCGGGCAGCGGGGGACGTTCTTCCTCTTTGCGGGGCTCTTTGCGGGCGTGGTATGCCTTCTCCTGAGCCGGCCCCGCAGGCACTTGGCGGAACCGCCCCTGGAAGATATGGAAGAAGAGGGGGACGGAGACGATGCGTAAGAATTGGAAATGGATCGCTTTCCTCGCCGCGGCCGCCGCGGAAGCGGCGCTCCTCTTCTGGGTGCGCGGATCATTCTTGGTGACCGCGGAAGAAGGCACGGTGTATACCGCGCCGGTGAGCGTGAATTTTGATCAGAATTTTTATAACAGAAATTACATTCCCCTCCATGTATCCGTGACGAAAGCCATGTGGAACGGCAAGGAAAGACCGGCGGCGGGCGATGAAGTCTGCCTGGCCGTCTCCGGCGGGAAAGACCATGTCATGGAAGCGCTCCGGGCGCAGCCTGACAGGCCTTCCGGCGACTATGTCCTCGTCCGGGTGAAGAGCGTGGACGGCGATGTGGTGCATTTTGATTTTCCTGCCGACAGACTGTACCTGGATGCGGAAGACATACGGAAGATCTCCGTGAGCGAGCTCTCCGAGCGGGTGCGCGTGAAGGATCCGGAGACGAACCGCGTGGAGACGCGCCTGAAAAACAGCCTTTCCGCGGAGATCCGCGTGAAGGAGGGACGGGCGGTCATCACCGACCTGCTGGTGAACGGCAGCCCCGTGAAAATGGCCTATACCACGGTGGGAGAAGCATCGAGTGTGAAATATGCCGCGCGGGACGGGGAAGAAGATGAATTTGTCCCGATGGCGGGCGACAGGATTTGACGCGGGAAGAGAGGCGGATCATGTACATCATACTTATGAGGCACGGCTTTGCCGAGCCGGAAACGGATGAGATCGCCAATAAGGACCGGCGGCTCACGGATAAGGGAAGACGGGCGGCGGGAAAGACCGCGGTCATGCTCCGGCATTTTCTGAAAGGGAACCGGCTGACCATATGCACCAGCCCCTACAAGCGGACGAAGCAGACTGCGGAGATCGCCGCGGAGATCTGCGGCGGCAGCGTCTTTTCGGCGGAGGAGCTCCTGCAGAGCGCCTGGGGACCGGTCGCGGCGCACTGCATTTACGGGACGGGGCCGATCCTTCTCGTGGGACACCAGCCTTTCCTCCAGAGTTACCTCATGACCGTGGCGGGGGCGGCGCTGAAATTTTCGCCTGCCGCGGCAGCGGTCATCAGCTATGATCCCAAATGGCGGCAGGGGCAGCTGGCAGGCTATTTCTCGCCGGAATTGAAAAAACTGCGGAAACGCTGAAAGGATACTATGAAGAAAGTACTGACTATCGCCGGATCGGACTCTTCCGGCGGCGCGGGCATCCAGGCGGATCTGAAGACCTTCGCGGCCCTCGGCGCGTACGGCATGAGCTGCATCTGCGCGGTGACGGCGCAGAATACGATGGGCGTCTCCGCCATTCAGAACATGTCTCCGGAGATCGTGACGGCGCAGCTGGAAGAGATCTGGGCGGACATCCCGCCGGACGCGGTGAAGACAGGCATGCTCTCCTCCGCGGAGATCGTCCATGCGGCGGCGGCTTTCCTCGCGGCGCACCGCGGCGCGCCCGTCGTGGTCGATCCTGTCATGGTGGCCACGTCCGGAGCGGTCCTGCTCGAGCCGGACGCCATCGCGTGCTATAAGGAAGAACTCCTGCCGGAAGCGGCGCTCATTACGCCGAACATCCCCGAAGCGGAAGCGCTGTCCGGACTGTCCATCCATACGGCGGAAGATATGGAAAAAGCGGCGGAAGCCCTCATGGCCTACGGCTGCGGCGCGGTCCTCGTGAAGGGCGGCCACCGGAGCGAAGACGCGCTGGATGTCCTTTTCGACGGAAAGGAAATGCACCGCATCCGCGGGGAAAAGATCGTCACGGAAAATACTCACGGCACGGGATGCACTCTCTCCAGCGCCCTCGCCGTCATGCTTGCGGAAGGCTGCTCCCTGAAAGAAGCGGCGGAACGGGCGAAAGCCTACCTGACAGGCGCGCTCCGGAGCGCCGCAAAAGGCTCGGTGGGGCACGGACACGGGCCGGTGCATCATTTCTGGTTCTACGGAGACCGGTGGGGGCGGATGGAATGAACCACTTCTTCGCTTACCTGGCCCGGATGAAATACATTCGCCGGTGGGGCCTCATGCGGAACACCGTGCCGGAAAACGACGCGGAGCATACCCTCCAGACAGCAATGATTGCGCACTGCCTCGCGGTGATCCGCCGGGATGTCTTTCATATTCCCTGCGACGGCGGCCGGTGCGCCCTCCTCGCCCTCTATCACGACGCGGGGGAAGTCTTCACAGGCGACATGCCCACACCGGTGAAATATTTCAATGCCGATCTTCACGGCGAATATGAGAAGATCGAGTCCATGGCGAGGGAAAAGCTCCTCGCGACGCTGCCGGAAGAGCTCCGGGAGGAATACCGGCCCTATGTGGCGGACATGGAAGCCGATCCCCTGTGGCCCCTCGTGAAGGCGGCGGACACCCTCTCGGCGCACCTGAAGTGCCGGGAAGAGATCCAGGCGGGCAATCATGAATTTGACGAAGCCGCGCGGGTGACGGAAGAAAAGCTCCGCCGCATGGCGCTGCCCGAAGCGGACTGGTTCCTCGCCCATTTCGCGGAGAGCTTCGCCCTCACCCTGGATGAACTGAATCGGAAAAATTGACTCTGTCAAAAGAACTTGACAGAAGGACACCCCGGCACGGGGAGGAAAAACAGCGGTTTCCTCCGACGGCCGGGGCTTTTTTGCGTGTCCGGAGAGCCCGCGGGTTCTCAGAAAATTTTCATAAAACGTTGATGCAATTTATACAGACCGCAGAAAGCGGATTGACGGCTTCCTCTTACAATGGGTCTGTCACTGAGAAAAACAACCATATCAGCTTGCGCACAGGAAAGGATGACTATGAATCGATCACTGTATCTGGTGTCATCTACCATGCTCTGGGGACTTCCTCCGGAGAAGTGGTTTCAGATCACCGAAGAAGAAGGACTGGCAGGCATTGAGGTGTGGGCGCAGCAGCTGGAATCGCAGAAGATCTCCGCGGAAACGGTGCGGCGGCTGGCGCTGCAGCACGGCGCGGCGCTCACGGTGCACAGCTACAGCTGGGACATGAATCTCATCTCGCTCTCCCGCTCCATGCGGGAAGCGGCGGAAGCGCTCACTAAGAAAGGGATCGCGCTGGCGTCGTATCTCCATGCGCCGCACGTGACGATCCATCCCGGACGGGACGGCCTCGCCCTGCCCGGCACGGATTTTGAGGAACTGATGGCGTATTCCATGCGGTCCCTCGCACGGTACGCCGCCGAAGAAGGCACGCGGGCCTCCTTCGAGATCATGGAAAAGATCCCGAAGGAACGGCTCACCACGCCGGAGGCGGCCCGCCGGGCGGAAGCGCTGGCCGCGGCCGGTCCTCTGTGGAGCTACACGGAGGACACGGCGCACTGCGACAGCGAGGAGGAAATTTTCCACATCGCGGAATACCTCGGGGGAAGCCTCGCGGAATTTCATGTAAGCAATAAAAAGGGAACGGTCCGCCACATCGGCGATGTGGAAAACGGGGACCTGAATCTCCCGGCAGTCACGGCCCGGCTCGAGGGCTACGGCCTCCCCATGATCCTGGAGGGCTTTGATCCGTCCATGAAGGCGGAACGGCTGCATCGTACACTGCGCTGGCTGGACGGCGCGGAAGAAAGGAATGGAAACAAATGAACCGAATGAAAAAAGGAATGATTCTCGCCTGCTGCGCCGCAGCGGCTGTACTGTTCGCCGGATGCGGCAGCAGCGCGGATAAATCCGCGGCCGGAGAGGCTCCGAAGGGAGAGATCAATCTGTACACCTCCCAGCCGGAAGCGGATGCGCAGAAGCTCGTGGCGGCGTTCAATCAGAAATATCCTGACGTGAAGGTGAAGGTGTTCCGTTCCGGTACGGAAGAGGTGGTCAGCAAGATCATGGCGGAAAAGAAGATGGGCCAGGTCCAGGCGGACGTGCTCCTCGTATCCGATGCGGCCACCTTTGAACAGCTGAAGCAGCAGGCCATCCTCGACAACTACGAATCGCCGGAAATGCAGAACATCCCCGCGGAGCTGGTGGACAAGGACCACACCTACGCCGGCACGAAGGTCATCGCCACGGGCATCATCTACAATACGGATCTGGTGAAGGAGGCGCCGCAGTCCTTCATGGACCTCACGAAGCCCGCCTATAAGGACATGGGCATCATGCCGAGCCCGCTCTATTCCGGCGCGGCGGCCTACAATCTGTCGGTCATCACCCGCACGCCGTCTCTGGGCTGGGATTTCTACAAGGGCCTGAAAGCCAACGGCATGGCCGTGGACAAGGGCAACGGCGGCATCCTGAAGGCAGTGAGCGAAGGCAATAAGGGCACGGGCATCGTGGTGGACTACATGGTGGCCCGCGCGGCAGCCAAGGGCGCTCCGGTAAAATTCGTCTATCCGGCGGAAGGGGCTCCGGTCATCACGGAACCGATCGGCGTCGTGAAGGGCGCGGCCAATGAAAATCTGGCGAAGCTCTTCGAGGACTTCGTGCTCTCCGAGGAAGGGCAGAAGCTGACGGTGGAAATCGGCTACACGCCGATCCGCAAGGGCATGAAGGCGCCGGAAGGACTGAAATCCATCGGCGAGATCAAGATCATCGGCGGGGATATCGCAGAGCTCGTTGCAGGCAGAGAGGCTGACAAGAAGGCCTTCACGGACCTCTTCCAGAGCGGCAACTGATGGAAGCCTTACTTCACAGAACACGGGCGCTGCGGATCTCCCGGAGCGGACTGCTTTTCACCGTGCTGGCGGCGGTCTTCTTCGTATTCCCTCTGATCCGGCTGGTGCTGCTGTCCCTCACGGCAGAGGACGGCACGCTGTCAGCGGCGCAGTATGAGGCGCTCCTGCAGGACCCCCGCGCAGGCGCAGCCATCGCCAATACCATCGGCATTTCCGTCTCGGCGGCGCTGCTGTCCGCACTGTGCGGCACGGTGACGGCCTTCCTGACGGTGTATACGAATATCCGTTATAAAACACTCATTGAAGGGCTGGTATTCCTGCCCTTTGTCATTCCCGCCTATGTGATGACCATTTCCTGGACGGGGCTGACCGCCGCCGGGGGCGCCCTGACGCAGCTCCTGCAGGCAGCGGGCCTGCCGCCCCTTGACCTGTACACCCGGGGCGGCATCATCGCCATGCTGGGTATCTGCCATATGTCGGTGGTGCACGTCACGGTGAGCCACCGCCTGAAAATGATCTCCGAGGAAGTGGACTGGGCGGCGCGCGTCTCCGGATGCCCGCCGTGGAAGACGATCCGCCGGGTGGACCTGCCCATGGCGGCGCCGGCCATCGCCAGCGGCACCGTGCTGGCCTTTCTGGCCGACGTGGACAATTTCGCCGTGCCGGCTTTTCTGGGGATCTCCTCGAATATCCCCGTGCTCAGCACCTATATCTATGAGAAGGTCATCAGCTTCGGCCCCGATTCCTTTGCGTACGGCGCAGTGCTCTCGGTGGTGCTCTCCGTGATCGCCCTCACGGGGACCCTGCTGGCGGCCCGCCTCGGCGGCCGCAGGGACGGCGGCGAAGGGGGCCGCGCCCATTCGGAGGCGCGCATCGTCTTTTCGCCGGCTGTCCGCTTCGTGGTGGAGCATCTCACCGCAGGGGCGCTCATTTTCTTCAGCGTGGTGCCCTTCTTCTACATGGCGATCAGCGCCCTGCTGAAGACCTTCAATTTCTCCCTCCGTCCGGAGGATATGACGCTGGACAATTACCGCTTCGTCTTCACCAATGACGGCATCCGCGAAGCGGCGCTGAACAGCCTCTTCCTGGCGGGCATGGGCACCATCGCGTGCCTCGTGCTCGGCACCATCGCGGCGTACGGCATCGTCCGCCGGGGCAGCCGGGCAGCGGCCTTCCTCGAGGGCTGCGCGTCCATGACCTATTCCGTGCCGGGCATCGTCCTCGCCCTGGCGCTCATTTTCTACTGGAGCCAGCCGGTCCCGGGTATGACCACCGGCCTGTACGGCTCGTATACCATCCTGATCCTGGGCTATGCCTCCCGCTATATGATCGTACAGATCAAGAACAGCGCGTCCGCCATGGTGTCCATGAGCGCCGCCGCGGAGGATGCGGCCCTCGTATCGGGGAGCCCCTTCCTGCGGATGTGGGTGAAGATCATCATTCCCCAGCTGGCTGCACCGGCGCTGGCAGGGTCCTTCTTCATCTTCCTGTCCGCCTTTACGGAGCTCACCATGTCCTCGGTCATGTCGTCCGCTTCGACGAAGACCATCGGCTTGGCCATATTCAACCTCCAGCAGGCCGGCGACTACAGTCTGGCTGCGGCGGTGTCCTCTGTGATTCTGGCGGTGATGCTTCTCTGCTGCGCCGTCCGGCTCGTGTATAAGAAAGCAAGGAGATCTGTATGAGTCTTGTGATCGATCATATTTCCATGTCGTACGGAAAGACGGCGGTTCTGCATGATATTTCCGCCGAGATCGGCAAGGGGGAATTCCTGTCGATCCTGGGCCATTCCGGCTGCGGCAAGACCACGCTCCTGAAGATCATCGGGGGCTTCATGAAACCCACCGGGGGCCGCATCCTCATGGACGGCACGCTCTATTCCGACCCGTCCCGGTCGCTTCCGCCGGAAAAGCGGGACATGGGCATGGTCTTCCAGTCCTTCGCGCTGTGGCCCCATATGACCGTGCGGCAGCACGTGGAATTTCCGCTCCAGTGCCGGAACAAGGACCTGTCCGCGGCGGAGAAGGAGAAGCGCATCGCCCATGCGCTGGAGGCGACCGGCCTGAACGGGCTGGAGGACCGCTATCCGGACGAGCTCTCCGGCGGCCAGAAGCAGCGCGTGTCCCTCGCCCGGGCCATCGTGTCCGGCCCGTCGCTGCTCCTCATGGATGAACCGCTGTCCGCACTGGACGCGGACCTGCGCATTTCCATGCGGAAGGAGATCAGCCGCATCCACCGCCTCACGGGCACCACAGTGATCTTCGTCACCCACGATCAGGGAGAGGCGCTGTCCCTGTCGGACCGCATCATGGTTCTCAACGGCGGGCGCATCGAACAGCTCGGCACGCCGCAGGACATCTATCTGCGGCCGGCCACGAAGTTCATCGCCTCCTTCATCGGGCGGTGCAATTTCGTGAAGGGTGACTGGAACGGTGACACCTTCCGCGCCGGCGAAGGGAGCTTCGTCTTCCAGGGCGCTCCCGTGGCGGACGTGTTCCACCGGGACCACGTATGCCCGATCCGTCCGGAGCAGTTCCGCCTCGCAGAGGACGGGAGCGGACTCCCCGGCGTCATCCGGGAAAAACAGTACAACGGCCGGGAGATCCATTACGCCGTGTCCTGCCAGGATGACCTGTTCAGCGTGTACACGTCGGCTGCGGAAAATTACGCCATCGGAGACGAGGTGTATCTGCAATGCCGCTGAAGCCGCTGTTTGACCTGCACACCCACACCGTGGCGAGCGGCCACGCCTACGGCACGCTGCAGGAAAATCTGCGCGCCGCCCGCGAGCAGGGCCTGCTCGCACTGGGCACGTCCGACCACAGCCCGGGCATGCCCGGCGGCACGGACCGCACCTTCTTTGAAAATTACCGCATCCTGCCGCGGGAGGTCTTCGGCGTGCGTCTGCTCCGCGGAATGGAGGCAAACATCACCGATTACGACGGCTCCATCGACGGGGGCACCGTGACGGAGGAAATGGACTACGTCATCGCCAGCCTCCATTCCCATTGCATCCGCCCCGGCTCGGAGGAGGAGAATACCCGCGCGGTGATCGGCGCCATGAAGCATTCCTGCGTGAAGATCATCGGCCATCCCGACGACGGCCGGTACCCGCTGGATCTGGACCGCGTGGCGGAGGCCGCCCGGGACTTCGGCGTGGCGCTGGAGATCAATAACAGCTCGCTCCGCCCGTCGTGCCGCCGCCTGAACGGCGCCTCGCTGGTGCGCCGGCTGGCGCGGACGATTGCCGAAAAGGGTGCGCTGGCCGTCATGGGAAGCGACGCCCATATCTGGTGCGACGTGGGCCGCTTTGCCGAAGCGGAGGCCGTACTGGAGGAGACGGACTTCCCGGAGGCGCAGCTGCTGAATCTCCGCATGGAAGGACTGGACTTCCTGCTGCGGAAGCGGGAAAAATAAATCATTATATAAAATACAAAAAGACCGTCCCTGAAGGGACGGTTTTTCCGTGCACGAAAAAAGACCCCGAAAGGGGTCTTCCTTTTTATCTGTCTCTGTCCCGATCCCGGCAGAGGCCGCGGTCGCAGTTTCTGAGGAATCCGAGGAGGTGTTCGATCTCCGGGGAGGAATTCAGTTCCTGCTCGATCTGCGCGATGGCGTCGACCAGCTTGAGACCGTTGCGGAAGATGATGCGGTATGCCTTTTTCAGGTCGCGCCGCACTTCGGGAGCGACGCCGTTTCTGGAGAGGCCGATGACATTGAGTCCGACAGCGTGGGCCGGATTGCCGTCGACGATGCAGAAGGGGCACACGTCCTGCACGATCTTGGACATGCCGCCGACCATGCTGCCTTTCCCGACCTTGACGAACTGGTGGATGCCCGTCATGCCGCCGATGACCGCGCGGTCTTCGATGGTGACGTGTCCGGCCAGTCCGGAATAGCCCGACATGACGACGTGGCTGCCCACATTGCAGTTGTGGGCGATGTGGACATAGGCCTGCAGCATGGTGTGCGAACCGATGCGAGTCTCGCAGTTTTCGCCGGTCGCGCGGTGGATGGTGACGCATTCCCGGATCAGATTGCCGTCGCCCAGGACGACCGTGCTGTATTCGTCGTGGAATTTCAGATCCTGCGGGTCTTCGCCGATGACGGCGCCGGGATAGATGTGATTGCCCCGGCCCATGCGCACGTTTTTCGCGATGACCACGTTCGGGCCGATCACAGTGCCTTCGCCGATTTCACAATTGGGGCCAATGACCGCGGACGGTCCGATGATGACATTTTTGTGAATGACGGCGGACGGATCTATGACGGCAGTGGGATGGATCTGCGGTTCCATCTCTTTTACGATTTCTAATTCCATAATCCTTGCTCCTCCGTAATGGACGCATCTCCGGATGAGGTGCTTTTTTCTTATTTATATAATCCGGGGCGCGCTCTTTTTTTGAAACTGCCGGGAATGGAGATACAGGCGGATATGCGGCGGTTTTCACCGGTATGCGCCCGCATCCTTTCCCGTTCAGCCTGTTTTATTCTTTTTTCAGGTTTTCTTTCGGATCGGCAAGATAGAAGAGGAAATCCGCCTCTGCTTTGAGAACGCCGTTGCAGGTGGCTTCACAGTGGACTTTGCCCATGCGGCCGATGATCTTCTTGATGTCCGCGCGGGTGACGAGGACGTCGCCGGGGGTGACGGGAGAACGGAAACGGACTTTGTCCATGCCCGTGAAGAAGGGCAGGAGGCCTCTGTTTTCTTCAGGGTACTGCAAGGCGATGCCGCCGACCTGCGCCATGGCTTCGCAGATGAGTGCGCCCGGCATGATGGGCTTTTCCGGGAAGTGGCCCTGGAAGAAAGGCTCATTCGTGGTGACGCACTTGATGCCCACGGCGTATTTCAGCGGGTCCAGTTCGGTGATGCGGTCAATGAGAAGCATCGGGTAGCGGTGGGGGAGAATCTCCTTGATCTGATTGATGTCGAGTTCCATAATAATTCCTCCTTTGGTATGTATGAAAGATTCAGTTCTGCTGTGTCCTGAGCGCGAGGAGCTGCGCGGAGAGTTCGCCGTTCAGTTTGTGGCTGCCCATGACGGCGATGATGTGCGCGTGGAGCGGGCCGATGAGGGAGATGTCGCCGAGGATGTCGAGGATCTTGTGGCGGACGAGCTCATCGGGCCAGCGCGGCACGGAGAGGCACCCGTCTTCGGAATAGACGACGGCGTTTTCCGTGGTGCCGCCTTTGCCGAGGCCCATGCGGCGCATTTCTTCGAGTTCCCATGTGAAGCCGATGGTCCGGGCGGAGCCGATCTCCGCTTCAAAGGTATCCGGCGTCACCTCGATGTCCATGACCTGCGTGCCCAGAAGGGGATGCGGATTCATGGAGGTGTAGGTGATGCGGAGGCCGTCATAAGGGAGAGCGGCGATGAATTTCTTCCCTTCGTACGCAGCGATGCTCCGGGGAAGGGTGAGAACGGCTGCCGGCGCGTCCTGTTCCATAATGCCCGCTTCGCGGATCATGGCGATGAAGACGCGGCCGCTGCCGTCGCCCACGGGGGGCTCGGGCATATTCATCTCGATGACGCAGTTGTCGATGTGCATGCCGTACAGGGCGGCAAGGACGTGCTCCACCGTGAAGACGCGGGCGTCCCCCTTTGCGAGGGTCGTGGCGCGGTTCGTGCCCGTGATGAAGTCCGGATTCGCCGGGATCTCCGGGGCGCCGGGAAGATCAGCGCGGCGGAAAAGGATCCCCGTGCCGGCCGCTGCCGGGCGGAGAGTCATTTTTACGGGAAGCCCGGAATGAAGTCCTATGCCTTCATAGGAGACGGGCTTTCCGATGGTATGCTGCTTTCTTTCCAATGTGCGGCTCCTTTCAGAGCAATGTTTACATACACCATCATTGTACCTTCTTTTTATTGGCGGCGCAAATTTTTAAGCAACTTAAACATGAGAGGAAATTTTCGGGAAGCCCTTTTTGTGAAAGGGGAAATGAATGAGCGCCGCTTTTGCGGAAAGCGCCGGAAATTTTCCGGCCGAAACAGGCGGGCCGGGGATTTCGTTTCTCCCTATAAGGATTTTTTATGGGCCCGCCCCAACGGGGTCATGCTATAATAAAAATAAATCGATCTGTAAAAATCATAAGAAGAAATGGAGGAGAGACAGATGGACGAGATCATGAAGCGGGGGAACACGCGGAAATTTAAAGACGGCGGCGACGCGCCGGTGAGCGAAGAGCAGGTGGAGAAGCTGCTCCGCGCGGCCATGCAGGCGCGGACGGCGGGCAATCAGACGCCGTGGCAGTTCATCGTCGTGCGGAGCGAGGTGCTCATCAAGGCGCTGGCCCACAACAGCATGACTGCCGGGCCGATCCGCAAAGCGCCGGTGGTGCTGCTGCTCCTTTCCGATACGCGGGGCGTGACATTCCCCGAGAGCTGCCCCATGGACATGGCGGCGGCGGCGGAGAATATCCTCATCGAGGCGGAGCATCTGGGGCTGGGCACGCAGTGGATCAGCGTCTATCCCCATGAAGACCGCATCCGCCAGATCCGGAGCCTCTTCGATCTGCCCCTGGAAGTGACGCCGTTCTGCCTGATCCCCGTGGGCTATCCCGCGGACCGTCCCATCCGGCTGAACCGCTACGACAAGTCCCGCGTGCATTACGATACGTTCTGACCGCGGCCCTGCCGGAAGAGTGAGAGCACATAAAAAAGCGCCCCTTTTTGTGAAGGGCGCTTTTTTGCGCGCTATTTCGTGCCGAAGATGCGGTCGCCCGCGTCGCCGAGGCCAGGAATGATGTATTTATTTTCGTCCAGCCGTTCGTCGAGGGCGGCGGTGTAGACATCCGCATCGGGGTGTTCCTTCTCCACGCGGGCGGCGCCTTCCGGCGCGGCGAGGAGGGAGAGGAAAATGATCTTCTCCGCGCCGTGCTTTTTGAGCAGGGAAATGGCGGCGCAGGCGCTCCCGCCGGTGGCGAGCATGGGATCGATGAGAATGAAAACGCGTCCCGCGGCGTCGGGGAGCTTGCAGTAGTATTCCACGGGTTCGTGGGTGATGGGGTCGCGGTAGAGACCGATGACGCCCACCCGCGCGGAGGGAATGAGCTCGAGCAGGCCGTCCTCCATACCGAAGCCCGCCCGGAGGATGGGGACGATGACGGGCTTTTTCCCGGCGAGCCGCTTTCCTGCGGCGCGGCAGAGCGGCGTCTCGATCTCCAGGTCTTCCAGCGGAAGATCTCTGGTGATCTCGTACCCCATGAGGAGCGTGATCTCCCGGAGCAGGCGGCGGAATTCGCCGGAACTTGTTTCTTTCCGGCGCATGATGGTGAGCTTGTGCTGCACGAGCGGATGAGAAATGATGTGAAGCGGCATGGTGATGACCTCCTTGCGTACCGTATTTTCTTTATCTTAGCACAGGAGCGGACGCTCTGCCGGTTGACTTGCGGGAACGGGAAATATATAGTAAAAAAGTAATCCATTTCTCAGATACAGGAGGGACAGATATGATGAAGAAAAAGATCGCGGCTCTCGCGGCGGCGGGGCTCCTCGCGGCGGCGCTCGCCGGATGCGGCGGCGGTTCCGATTCGGGTTCGAAGATACCGAAGGACATGCTCGTCGTGGGCATCGCCACGGATGTGGCCAGCATCGATCCGGCGGTAGCCATGGAGAACTGGCAGGTGCCGTACTACTGCTATGAACGGCTCGTGCAGTACAAGACCGTGGACGGAAAGCCCAGCACGGAAGTAGAGGGCTCTCTCGCCCAGTCCTGGACAGTCTCCGACGACGGACTGACGTGGACCTTCAAGATCGCGCCGGGGCACAAATTCTCCGACGGCACGGATGTGGACGCGCAGGCGGTGAAATTCTCCTTTGACCGGGTGAAGGCCGTGAAGAAAGGCCCGTCGGACTATTTCAAACTGGTGGAATCGGTGGAAGCGCCCGATAAGGACACCGTGGTCATCCGCCTGTCCCGCCCCTTCGCACCGTTCCTTCAGACGCTCGCCGTGGACAGCGGAAACATCGTGAATCCGAAGGTCATGGAACATGAAAAAGACGGCGACTATGCTTCCGGCTGGCTCGCCAACCATTCCGCAGGTTCCGGCCCCTTCCAGATCGCCGAATTCAATCAGGGCCAGAGCATCAAGCTCGTGCAGAATGAGCATTACTCCGGCAAAAAGCCCGCCCTCAAAGCAGTGACTTTCCAGATCATCAAAGATCCCTCCGCGCAGCGCCTCCAGCTGGAGAAGGGCGACTTGGACATCGCCGCGGGCATCCCCATGAATCAGCTGGAAGAACTGAAAAAGAACAAGGACATCACCATCCATGAAGCGCCGGGCATGCTGGCGAGCGTGATCTATCTGAACAATAAGAAAGCGCCGCTGGACAATGTGAAATTCCGCCAGGCCCTCTCTTATGCCGTGGATTATCAGGGCGTCATCGAAGGGGCCGTGAAGGGACACGGCGAGCAGCTCACCACGCCGGTGCCGAAGGGCATGTGGGGCCGCGACGACAACGCCGCGGGCTACACTTACGACGTGAACAAGGCAAAAGAGCTCCTCTCCCAATCGGGCGTACCGGCGGGCACGCAGCTCACCCTCCTCTACTCGGACAATCAGGCCTTCAATGAGACGCAGGCCCTCATTCTCCAGAACAACTTCAAGGCCATCGGCATCGACCTCAAACTGGAAAAGACGGCGTGGCCCACCTTCCGCGAACGGGTGGACGTGGGCGACTTCGAGCTCGGCATGGGCACGTGGAGCCCGGATTACGCCGACCCGCAGAACTACATGAGCTACTGGTTCGATTCAGGCTACTTCGGCCTCGCGGGGAACCGCTCCTTCTACAGCAATCCCCAGGTAGACGCGCTCCTCCGGGAAGCGGAATCCACCAGCGACCACCAGCGCCGCATCGATCTCTACCAGCAGGCGCAGCAGCTCGTCCTGGCCGACGCGCCGTACCTCTTCCTCTTCCAGACGAACGCTATGATCCCCACTCGGGCCAACGTGAAAGGCTTCGTCTACAATCCCATGCTGGACAATATGTACAATTTCCCCGATATCAGCAAAGAATAAACACAGCAAAAAGGCCGCTCCGGAAGGGGCGGTTTTTTTACGGAAGGTGAAATTTTCCGAAAGGCGGCCCGATCTCCGCGGATGTGGTATAATAAGATGAATTTTTATTTTATTTTTTCTTATTTTTTACAAACCTGAAAAACAGGAGGTCAGGGAATGGATGTAATGGGTATTCTTCTTTACCTGGACGACGTGCTGTATTATCCGATATTGGTCGTCGTGCTGGTGGCGGCGGGGCTGTACTTCACGGTGAGGACCGGTCTGATGCAGATCCGCCTTTTCCCGGAATGCTTCCGGGTGCTTCTTGAGAAGCCGGAAGGCGGCGAGGTATCGTCTTTCCAGGCGCTGATGGTCTCTACGGCGTCCCGCGTGGGCACGGGCAACATCATCGGCATTTCCACGGCGATCTGCCTGGGCGGCCCGGGGGCGGTTTTCTGGATGTGGGCCATCGCCCTCATCGGCGGCTCCACGGCGTTCATCGAATCGACGCTGGCGCAGGTCTTCAAGCGCCGGTCGAAACTGGGCCTCTCCTACGGCGGCCCGGCGTACTACATCGAGAGTGCGCTCCATAACCGGTTCCTGGCGTGCGTCTTCGCCGTCTTCCTCATCCTCACCTACGCGGGGGGCTTCAACATGCTCTGCGCGTACAATCTCCAGTCCACCTTCGCGGCGTACAGCTTCTATGACGCGTCCACCACGCCGTGGGTCCTCGGCGCGCTTCAGGCGGTGCTCGTGGCGTACTGCATCCTCGGCGGCGGCCGCCGCATCATGAAGGTCACCGCCGTCATGGTGCCGGTGATGGGCGTCATCTACATCCTCGCGGCTGTCGTGACGATCTTCATGAACATCGGCTACCTGCCTCATGTGCTGGGCATGATCTTCTCCGACGCGTTCAACTTCGAAGCCATCCTGGGCGGCGTGGGCGGCTCCTGCCTCATGTACGGCGTGAAGCGCGGCCTCTTCTCGAACGAAGCGGGTATCGGCTCGGCGCCGAACGCGGCGGCTTCCGCGGACGTGTCCCATCCGGTGAAACAGGGCCTCGTGCAGATGTTCTCCGTCTTCCTGGATACCTTCCTCGTGTGCTCCGCCACGGCTTTCATGTGCCTCATGTCCGGCGTGGACATCACGAAGGAAGCCGCCGGCGCTCCCTATGTACAGAGCGCGGTGACCACCGTTTTCGGCGAATTCGGGCCGGTGCTCATCACGGTATCCATGATCCTCTTCGCTTTCTCCACGCTCATCGGCAACCTGTACTATGTGGACAATAACGTGTCCTTCCTTCATCACGGCGAACCGGGGAAAGGTTTCATGACGGTATTCCGCCTCTTCTGCGCGTTCGTCGTTTTCGTCGGCGCGGGCCTCACCATGGACGCGGCCTGGGCCATCGCGGATATCCTCATGGCCTTCATGGCGCTCATCAATATCCCGTCCATCCTGATCCTCGGCAACATCGCGATCCAGGCGATGAAGGACTACGAAGCGCAGCGCCGGGAAGGAAAGAACCCCGTCTTCCGCGCGAAGAATATCAAGGGGCTCGACGCATCCCGCCTCGATTTCTGGAAAGACTGATCATTCAGCAGATTCCCTGCCTGCAAAGGCGGGGAATTTTTTTATGCCGAAAATCATAAAGCAGGCGAGAAATACATATAAATCAAAAATTAGAAAATACCAATTTAAAAGAACGGCAAATTTCATGTCAGGAAAAGGGAGCTATTTCTATTTATTTATTTTGAAGAAAAACATAAATCGAAAGCTATGATAAAATTCCTGCATATCTGGGAAATAATGGTTTATAACATACATGTAAAATAAACGATACAATAAATGATATATTCTCGTTGAAAATTTAATTTCCGATGATATAATAATTTTCGGAAGCCGCCGCAGAGCAAACTGCGCGGCAGAACAATGCCATATCGTACTTGGCAGGAGTTTTTTTTAAGGAGGTCATTTTTATGGCAAAACCGTTGGAAGGCGTCGTCGTCCTGGATCTTTCCAGAGTGCTCGCAGCTCCGTATACCGGCATGATCCTTGCGGATATGGGCGCAGACGTCATTAAAATCGAAAGACCCGGCAAGGGTGATGATTCCCGCGCGTACGGCCCGTTCAAGAACGGCGAAAGCGTTTACTACATGAGCCTGAACCGCGGCAAGCGCTCCATGACGCTCAATATGAAGTCCGAAGAAGGCAAGCAGATCCTGAAAGACCTGGTCAAAGAAGCCGACGTGCTGGTGGAAAATTTCCGCGGCGGCACGATGGACAAGCTCGGCCTCGGCTACGACGTGCTGAAAGAGATCAATCCGCGCCTCATCTACTCCGCGTGCACCGGTTTCGGCATGACCGGCCCGTACAAATTTGACCCCGCTTACGACGTCATCGTCCAGGGCATGGGCGGCATCATGTCCATCACCGGACAGGAAGGCGGCGAACCGACGAAAGTCGGCGCTTCCATCGGCGACATCACCGCAGGCATCTTCTCCGCCGTGGGCATCATGATGGCTCTCTACGCCCGTGAAAAGACCGGCAAAGGCCAGCTCGTGGACGTATCCATGCTGGACTGCCAGGTGGCGATCCTGGAAAACGCCATCGCCCGCTACATGAACGCCGGCGTATCCCCGAAGCCGATCGGCAACCGCCACGCGTCCATCACGCCTTTCCAGTCCCTCAAGACCTCCGACGGCTATGTCATCATCGCGGTCGGCAATGACACGCTGTGGCAGAAATTCTGCGGTCTCATCGACCGTCCTGACCTCGCCGCGGATCCGCGCTTCACCACGAACCCGCTCCGCACGGAAAATGTAAAAGTCCTCGGCGAAGAACTGACGAAGACTTTCGTCACGAAGACCATGGACGAATGGCTCCACATCCTCAAGGAAGGCGGCATCCCCGTCGGCCCGATCAACGATGTGGAACGCGTCATCAAAGACCCCGCCGTCATCGCCCGCGACATGATTGTCACCACCCATCATCCGGTGGCAGGCGACGTGGAAATGGCCGGCGTGCCGATCAAACTGTCCGACACCCCCGGTTCCGTTGACGGACCGGCTCCGACTCTCGGCCAGCACACCCGTGAGATCCTCAAGGAAAAACTCAATATGGACGATGCCCTCATCGACCAGCTTTACGCAGACAAGACTCTGTAATTTCTGATTCATTTGCCGCAGCGTCTTTTTGCAGTACACCGTTTCTTCGGAAGCGGTGTATTTTTTTGGAGAATTTTCGAATTTTGAAAATTTCTTCTTGACAGCCTTTGGGAAGTTTGCTATATTAGCAACATCAAATTACAAAAAGCCATGACGGAAAAAAGTACGTATGTCTGAGCTGTGCAGAGAGCCGGTGGGTGGTGAAAACCGGCGGGCAGGAGATGCGGAAGTTCTTTCCCGAGCTGCTCTGCTGAACTTTCAAGTAGGCAGGGCCGGGCCGATCGACGTTACACGATCAGAAAGTTGATTTGAAGTCAAGCAGGGTGGTACCGCGGATAGATTCGTCCCTCATGGTACTGCTTTTTTTATTGCTTCAGGTAACTTGGGTGGTACCGCGATGAGTTCCCGTCGTCCCTTGCGAAGGTGTGCAGCAGCATGCCGGGCAGGGGACATTTTTTATGGGAGAAAAGAAAAGGAGATGGACAACATGAAAAACTGGAAACACTGCGCAGCAGCCGCCCTTCTCGCGGCGAGCCTCACCGTCGGCGCGATGGGCGCGGCGGAAGCGGCCCATCTGGAAGATATCGCGGCGCGCGGCACCATCCGCATCGGCACCACCGGCGACTATCGCCCCATGTCATACCTCGATCAGGCGACGGGACAGTATGAAGGATTCGACACGGCGCTGGCGCAGAAGATCGCCGATTCCCTTCATGTGAAAGTGGAATACGTGCCCACCACATGGAAGACCCTCGCGGCGGATACGCAGGCCGGGAAATTCGACATCGCCATCTGCGGCATCACCCGCACCTACGACCGGGCGCGCACCATGGAAATGTCCGACGGCTACCTCGTATTCGGCAAGACCATCCTCTGCCGGGACGGGGACGCGGCGAAATATCAGACCCTCGCCGATATGAACAAGCCGGAAGTGCGGGTCATGGTCAATCCGGGCGGAACGAATGAAAAATTCGCTCACGACTACCTGCCGAACGCGACGATCCTCGTGCATGAACAGAACGCGGAGATCCCCGGCCTCGTAGCCGAAGGCAAAGCGGACATCATGATTACCGAGACCATGGAAGCCATCCGTTACGAAAAACTGGACAGCCGCCTCGCGGCGCCCCTGGCAAAAGCGCCTTTCACGAAGAACCGCTTCGGCGTGCTCATGGCCAAAGGCGATCAGGAACTTCTGAATTACATCAATTTCGTCCTGGCGGAACTCACCATGAACGGCACCATGGATGAAATGGAAAATACCTATATCAAATAATTAATCGGAGGGATATGGAATGAAAAAGTGGATGAAGTATACGGCAGCAGCAATTCTGGCGGCAGCGGCGGTCACGGGGATCGCGGGATGCGGCGGCAGCGATAAGAAAGACGCGGCAGCAGGCGCGAAGACGAAAGTCGCCGTAGTGCAGCTCATGCAGCACGGCTCGCTCGACGCGGCGAACAAAGGCTTTATGGACGCGCTCGCCGAGAACGGCTGGGGCCCGGACAAGATCGAAGTGGATCAGCAGAACGCCCAGGGCGATCAGTCCAATCTGAAATCCATCACCGCCCGCTTCAAATCCGCTGACCCGGCTCTCATCTGCGCCATCGGCACACCGGCGGCCCAGTCCGTGGCCAATGAAATGACGAAGACCCCCATCGTGGGCATCGCCATTACCGACTACGTGCAGGCAAAACTGGTCAAATCCAACGACGCGCCCGGCACGAACGTCACCGGCGCGAGCGACATGAATCCCGTCTCCGCGCAGATCGATCTCGCCATGAAGCTCATCCCGAACGCGAAGACCGCGGGCCTCCTCTACTGCTCCAGCGAAATGAACAGCGAAGTGCAGGCGAACGAAATGAAAGCCTACGCGGAAAGCAAAGGCCTCGCCGTCGAGACCCGCACCATTTCCAGCGTGAACGACATTCAGCAGGCGGCGGAATCCCTCGCGGGAAGCATTGATTTCCTCTATATCCCCACGGACAACGTCATCGCCTCCTCCGTGCCGACCCTCACGAAAGTGACCGACGCGGCGAAGATCCCCGTATTCGCGGCGTATGAACAGGCGGAAAAAGAAGGGGCTCTCGCGGCGGTCTCCGTCGACTACTACCGCCTCGGCAAACAGGCCGGCGCCATGGCGGCGAAGATCCTCTCCGGCAAGGCAAAGCCGGAAACGATGCCCATCGAGACCCAGAAAGACCTCATCGTGGTCATCAATAAGAAGAGCGCCGAAAATCTGGGCATCACCATTCCCGAAGACGTGGCAAAGACCGCGAAGATTCAGTAATCATACGCAAGTAAGAGGCGGAGCCGCAGGCTCGGTGCCGGGTCCCGCCCTTTTTATACCCAAAATCAGACAGAAAAACATTCCTTGAGATATCGAAGGAGAACGGGAGGATAGAAAATGGAAGCATGGAAGAAGTACACGGCAGCAGCAGTGATGGCGGCAGCGGCGCTCATGGCGTACGGCTGCGGCAGCGCGGGAGAAAAGAAGGCAGAGACCGGCGGGAAAAAGCAGGTCGCCGTCATCCAGATCATGCAGCACGGGTCGCTCGACGCGGCGAACAAAGGCGTCATCGACAGGCTGGCGGAGCGGGGCTACACAGCGGACAAGATCGCAGTAGATCAGCAGAATGCGCAGGGCGATCAGTCCAATCTGAAAAATATCGCGTCCCGCTTCAAACACGCCCGTCCCGATGTGATCATCGCCATCTCCACACCGGCGGCGCAGTCCGTGGCCAATGAGATTCGGGACATTCCCATCGTCGGCGTGGCCATCACCGACTTCGAGACGGCGAAGCTCGTCAAATCCAATGAAAAGCCCGGCACGAACGTGACCGGCGCGAATGACCGGGGCCCCGTGGAAGAACAGGTGGAAATGGGCATGAAATTCGTGCCCGGCGCGAAGCGCATGGGTCTCATGTACTGCGCGAGCGAAGTGAACAGCGAGATCCAGGCGGAACAGGCCCGGAAAAAAGCGGCCGAACTCGGCCTCGAAGTGGTGGAAGCCACCGTGGCGAACGTGAATGACATCCAGCAGGCGGCGGAATCCATCGCAGGCGATGTGGACTATATCTATGTGCCCACGGACAACGTCATCGCCTCCTCCATTCCGACGCTCGTGAAAGTGACCAATGAAGCGAAAGTGCCCGTCTTCGTCGGCGCGGACAGCATGGCCAGAGACGGCGCCCTCGGCTCCATCTCCGTTGATTTCTACAAGACCGGCCTTCAGGCGGGCGACATGGCGGCGGACATCCTCGACGGCAAAGGCAAGCCGGAAACGATGCCCGTACAGGATCCGAAAGACCTCACGGTCATCATCAATAAGACAAACGCCGAAATTCTCGGCATCCAGATCCCCGAAGAATACAAAGACGCCGTCCTCGTGGACTGACGGGAAACTCAATAAAAGCGCTCCTTACCGGGGCGCTTTTTGCGTGCTCTTGGCGGGACGGATGTGTTATGCTGTAAAAAAGGAGGGCGGAGAAATGATCGTCGTGCGGCAGGAGCGGGAGAAAGAGTATTTGGAGACGGAAGCGGCGCTGCGGGAGGCCTTCTGGGATCAGTATGCGCCGGGCGCTTCGGAGCATTACCTGGCGCACTGCCTGCGGGGGCATCCCGGATTCGTGCCGGAGCTGGCCCTCGTCGCCGCGGAGAAGGAGCGCATCCTTGACGCGGTGATGTGTCTGCGGACGCCGCTCCTCTGCGACGACGGCGTGCCGCGGGAAGTGCTCACTGTGGGGCCGCTCGGTGTGATCCCCTCCTGTCAGCGCCGCGGCGTGGGCGCGCGCCTTCTGGCGGAGGTCAAGGCGTGGGGACGGCGGCTCGGATTTCCTGCGCTCTTTCTCACGGGCGATCCCGCGTATTATGCGCGGCAGGGCTTCGTCCCGGCGGAGCGGTACGACGTGCGGGACGGGGAGGATTTCTATTTCGGCGGTCTCCTCGCGTGCGAGCTGGAGCCGGGGGCGCTTTCCGGCGCGGCGGGGCGGTGGCTCATGGACCCGGTCTATGAGGTGAATGAAGAAGCGGCGCGGGCCTATGACCGGCGTTTTCCGCCGAAAGAAGCGAGAGCCGGAACGGCGGCGCAGCGGCGGTTCGAACGTCTGCTGGGAGAGCTGACGGCCCGCCGCCGTCCGCACCGGCTTTGAGACACAAAGAAGCAGAGAAGAAATTCCTCTCTGCTTCTTTTTTATGAGAAATTATTTTACAGCGTAGAGACCGGCGGTGCCTGCTTTCAGGTTGATGAGGATGTTCTTGGTCTGGCTGTAGTGTTCGAGCATGACCTTGTGGGTCTCGCGGCCGATGCCGGACTGCTTGTATCCGCCGAAGGGAGCGCCCGCGGGGATGGCGTTGTACGTATTGACCCATACGCGGCCGGTGTGCACGCCGCGGGAGACTTTCATGGCCGTATTCAGATTGCTCGTGAATACGCCGCCGCCCAGACCGTATACGCTGTCGTTGGCCAGAGCGATGACTTCGTCGGCGGTCTTGAATTTCTGAATGACCACGACCGGTCCGAAGATCTCTTCCTGGCAGACACGGAGGTCATTGCCCTTCGTATCTTCGAGAATGGTCGGGCGGACGAAGAAGCCTTTATCGCAGCCGTTTTCGGTGTACCGTTCGCCGCCGGTGACGAGACGGCACCCCTCTTCCTGGCCGATCTGGACGTAGTTCAGGACTTTCTTCATCTGGCTTTCATAGATGACCGCGCCGAGCTGGGTCTCCGGATCGGTGGGGTCGCCCACTTTGACCGCTTCAAAAGACGCTTTCAAGCGGGAGACGAATTCGTCGTAAATGCCTTCCTGAACGAAGACACGGGAGCCTGCGCAGCAGACCTGGCCCTGATTGAAGAGGATGCCCACCTGTACGCCTTCGATGGCCTGTTCGATATCGCAGTCGTCGAAGATCATGTTCGCGGACTTGCCGCCCAGTTCGAGCGTCGCCGGGATGAGCTTGTCGCATGCCGCTTTGTACACGCCGCGGCCGACTTCGGTGGAGCCGGTGAAGGCGAGCTTGTCCAAATCGGGGTGGTCGAGGAGCCACTGGCCGGACTTGGAGCCCGCGCCGGTGATGAGGTTCAGCACGCCCTTCGGGAGCACGTCCTGAATGAGACGGACTAGTTCAAGCACGGAGAGGGAGGTGTGGGAAGAGGGCTTCAGCACGATGGTGTCGCCTGCGGCGAGAGCCGGAGCGAGTTTCCACGCCGCCATGAGGAAGGGGAAATTCCACGGGATGATCTGGCCGACGACGCCGATCGGTTCGTGGAGCACGAGGGAGAGCGTATTGTCGTCGAGCATGGTCGCGGTGCCTTCGTCGGCGCGGATGCAGCCTGCGAAGTAGCGGAAATGATCCGCCGCCATGGGGATGTCCACCGTGGAGGTCTCGCGGATGGGCTTGCCGTTGTCCATCGTTTCCACGAGAGCGAGATGCGCCGCGTTCTCATCGATGATGTCGGCGATCTTGAGGAGGAGATTCTGACGTTCGATGGGGCTGGTCTTGCGGAAGCTTTCCAGCGCTCTGTGCGCCGCCTTCACTGCCGCGTCCACATCTTCCTTCGTCGCTTCCGCGCATTTCGCAAGGAGCTCGCCCGTCGCCGGATTGTGCGCTTCAAAGACCGCGCCGTCAGATGCGGGCACCCATGCGCCGTCGATAAAGAGGCCGTACTGTTCCTGAAGTTCTGCTTTTGCCATGTCGTTACTTCCTTTCGTAAAAAACGTGAAGCAAATAAGTATATACTAAATAAAGAAAAATGGTTTGCTTATTTGCATGACCCGATTATATCATGATTCATCGATAGATTCAAGTTTTTAAATCTATAAATCTGGAATAGCTTTCTTCAATGAGGAAAGAGAAATTTCCATACGCCTCTCGCGGCGGGGCGGAGATTCCTATATAATGAAAAAATACAGACGGGAGGAACCGATGGAAGAATATATCGTAAAAAAAGAAGAAGCAGGTCTGCGGGCGGATAAATTCCTTGCCGCCCGGCGGCCCGACCTGTCCCGCATCTTCCTGCTGAAGGCGATGCGCCTCAAGAAGATCCGCCGGAACGGGAAGCGCACCGAAGGGAGCGAGCGCCTCGAAGCGGGCGACGTCATTTCCTGCCGCCTCCCCGCGCCGGGAGAAGCGCCGGTGCGGACAGACGGCTTCACCGTCGTCTATGAAGACGAACACATCCTCGCGGTGAATAAAAAGCGGGGCCTCCTCTGCGAGGACAGGACGGGACGGGAGAAAAATACCCTCCTCGCGCAGGTGAACGCCTATCTCGCGGCGAAAGGGGAGCGGGCGAGCCTCTGCCACCGCATCGACTACAATACGGCAGGCCTTGTGCTCCTCGCGAAAGACGGAGAGAGCCTTTCCGCGATGGAAGCGGCCATCCGGGAGCGGCTCCCGGAGAAACGCTACCTCTGCGCGGCGGTGGGGCCGGTGCGGCCGAAGGCGGGCCGCCTCACGGGGCAGATCTTCAAAGACGCGAAGAAAAACCGGGTTTACGTGACGGACGCGCCGGTGAAAGGCTCGAAGACCGCCGTCACGGACTACCGCGTGCTCGCGGAAAAAGACGGGCTCTCTCTCGTGGAATGCACCCTCGTCACCGGGCGGACGCACCAGATCCGCAGCCAGATGGCCCACGCCGGGTGGCCCATTCTGGGCGATGAAAAATACGGCTCGAAAGCGGCGAACCAGGCCCGCGGCGAGCGGCGGCAGCTTCTTTCCGCCTGCGCGGTCACCCTTCATTTCGGAGGGAAAGGCGGCATCCTCTCCTATCTGGAAGGAAAGACCGTCACCGCTCCGGCGGATTTCAGAAAGAAATATTTCGGCAAATAAAAAAGCGCCCTTCGCGGGGCGCTTTTCGCGTGTTATTTTTTCCGACGCTTTTCGAGCTCTCCGGGAACGGCGGAGAGGAGGGCGAGGGCGGCGGAGAGAAGCCATTCTTCCGCGGTGAGGCTCGTGGTGCGGAAGACGGCCTGCATAGAGGGGACGAGGAGGATCGCCGCCATGAGGGCCGCGCTGGCGGCGGCCGCCGCGGTGAGCCAGCGGTTCGCGAAGCCCGCGGCGGAGAGGGTGAAGGAGCGGATGAGCTGGGAGAGGGCGAGCACGGCGAAGGCCATGGTCTGGCCCGCTTCGTGGGAGCTCATGGACGTGCCTGCCCAGTAGGCGGCGGCGGTGAGGGCGGCGGTCAGGATGCCCTGCACGGCGACGGCCCGGATGAGGGGCTTTTCGAAGAGCGTCGAGGCCCGGACGGGAGGCCGCTTCATGTTGTCCCTGTCGGCGGGGTCGCTGCCGAGGGCGAGCGCCGGGAGGGTGGCTGTGGCGAGGTTCACCCAGAGGATGTGCACGGCGAGGAGCGGCGCCGGAAGATTGAGGAGGGTCGCCGCGGCGAGGGTGGCGATCTCCGCGATGTTTCCCGTGAGGAGGAACTGGATGACTTTCTGGATATTCCGGTAGACCCGGCGGCCTTCGCTGACGGCGCTCACGATGGTGGTGAAGCGGTCGTCCAGGAGGATCATGTCCGCCGCGCCTTTGGCGACGTCTGTGCCGGTGACGCCCATGGCGACGCCGATGTCGGCGGCTTTGAGGGCAGGGGCGTCGTTCACGCCGTCGCCGGTCATGGCGGCGGTCTCGCCGCAGCGGCGGAGGGATTCGATGATGCGGAGCTTGTCTGCCGGGGAGACGCGGGCGAAGACGGAGACGCGCCGCACGACGGCGTCCAGCTCCGCATCGCTCATGGCGGCGAGTTCCGCGCCGGTGAGGAGGCGGTCGCCGTCCTGCCAGATATCGAGCTCCCGCGCGACGGCGCGGGCGGTGGTGCGGTGGTCGCCGGTGATCATGACGGTGCGGATGCCCGCTTCCCGGCAGGTGCGGACGGCGGCTTTCACTTCTTTCCGCGGCGGGTCGATCATGCCGGTGAGGCCGAGGAAGGTGAGGCCGTGCTCGATGTCTTCCCCCTCTTCGGGGATGCGGGAGAGCGTTTTCCCGGCGAAGCCGAGCACGCGGAGCGCCCGTTCCGACATGGACTGGGCGAGGCGGCGGATCGCTTCTCTGTCGGCTTCCGTCATGGGGCGGATGCCGTCTGCCGTGCGGATGGAGGTGCAGAGGGCGGCGAGTTCGTCTGCCGCGCCCTTGGTGAATGCCGTGAGGCGGCCGCCCATGTCGTGGACGGTGGTCATGCGCTTCCGGTCGGAGTCGAAGGGCTGCTCGAAGAGGCGGGGATGCTGATCTTCGAGATCTTCATGGGAAATGCCGAATTTCTGCGCCAGGAAAATGAGCGCTCCTTCCGTGGGATCGCCGATGATCTCTCCGGGGCGGTCCGGATCGAGGCTGGCGTCATTGCAGAGCGCCGCCGCTTCGGCCATCTCCCGGCAGGGGGCAAGCCCGGAGGCAGCCGCTTCGCAGGGGGAGACGGTGCGCCCGGCGGCGAGATCGTCCGCGGCGGCCATTTCCGTGACGGTCATCCGGTTCAGGGTGAGGGTGCCCGTCTTGTCGCTGGCGATGACGGAGGCGCTGCCGAGGGTCTCCGCGGCGGGAAGGCGGCGGATGAGGGCGTTCTGCTTCGCCATGCGCTGCACGCTGAGCGCCATGAGGATGGTCGCCGCGGCGGGGAGCCCTTCGGGGATGATGGAAATGGCCAGGGAGATCGCCACGAGGAGCTGCTCGTGGAGCGGGCGGCCGTAGAGCATGCCTGCCGCGAAGATGAGCACGGCGACGAGCGCGCCGGCGATGGTCAGGGCTTTGCCCGCGGCGGCGAGTTTTTTCTTGAGAGGCGTCTCTTCGTCTTCCTGCTCTTCGATGAGACCGGCGATGCGGCCCACTTCGGTGGCCATGCCGGCGGCGGTGACGATGCCCGCGCCGCGGCCGTAGACGACGGTGGAAGCGGCGTAGGCCATATTGACGCGGTCGGCGAGGACAGCGCTTTCGGGAAGAGGCGCTTCGTCTTTTTCCGCAGGAACGGATTCGCCGGTGAGGGAGGATTCTTCGATGCGGAGGCTGGCGGCCTCGATGAGCCTCATGTCGGCAGGCACTCTGTCGCCGTCCCGGAGGAATACGATGTCGCCGCGGACGACATCCGCCGCGGGGATCACGCTCTCTTCGCCTTCCCGGAGCACCCGCGCCGTGGGAGCGGAGAGCTGCGAGAGCGCCGCCAGGGCGGCCTGCGCTTTTTTCTCCTGCACGATGCCGATGACCGCGTTGACGATGACGATGGTGCCGATGACGGCGGCTTCCGTCCATTCGCCGAGGAAGGCGGATAGGAAGACCGCGCCGATGAGGATGAGCACCATCGGGTCGGCGAGCTGCTCTTTCAGCATGGCAGCGGCGGTCTTCGGCGGTTTTCCGCGGAGCGCGTTCGGGCCGTCACGCCGGAGGCGGGCGGCGGCTTCCGCGTCGGAAAGGCCTTCCGGGGAGGCGGCGAGGGCGGCGAAGACTTCTTCGGAAGTCATGGAATGCCAGGGCCGGGGGTGAGGTTCATGAGGGTCCATAGATGATTTCTCCTTTCAAAATGAGGGAAAAGAAGCCGAAAAACGACAAAAGGACACCGCCCGCGCGCGGGATGCGTGCAGGGGATGTCCTTCTTGTATATCTGTGAAGCTGGCGGGAGCGGTTCGGTCTCCGTCAGGGTCGTCCATAGGGCGGCGTTCCTTTCTCATCAATGCCGGATGTCCGGCGAATACTGGATTTACTATAACATAAAAAATTTTTCGGCGCAAATAAAAAATGCCAGCTCAATGCCAGCAGATGAGAAATACGCCGGTCCAGAGGCCGGAAACGGCAAGGCTTTTTTCCAGGGAAAATTCCCGCTCCGCGCAGAGATAAAGGCAGAGGAAAAAGATGCCCACCGCGGCGAGGCTCTCCGCGAAGGCGGCTGCAAACATGGCGCTCCTCCTTTCTGAACTTTTACAATGTATCATATTTCGCGGCGCCGCGCCACTTCTCCGCAGATACATAAAAAACATACACTTCAGAGCGTATTTTAGCAAAATGCATACCTGAAAGTCATTCAAATATGAGAAAAACTGTGGTATATTAAGTTCAGGTATCCCGGAAGGTAAGTCGGGATCTTATTTTGCCGGTATCTGTGAACTACGAGGTGAACGAAATGGCTGATTACAATCCTTATGAAAATATGCTGCATGTCCTGGACAAGGCGGCGGAAAAGCTCGGCATGGCGAAGAATGAATACGAATTCGTGCGCTATCCCGAAAGAGAGCTCACCGTGAGCCTGCCCATCGTCATGGACGACGGACATGTGGAGGTCTTCTCCGGCTACCGCGTGCAGCACAGCACGGCCCGCGGCGCGGCGAAGGGCGGCATCCGCTTCCATCCGGCGTCGGATGAGAATGAAGTGAAGGCGCTCGCCGCGTGGATGACCATCAAGAACGCCATCGGGAATATTCCCTACGGCGGCGCGAAAGGCGGCATCAAGGTGGATCCGAAGAAGCTGTCTCAGCGGGAACTGCAGCGCCTCACCCGCACCTATGTGCGCCGCATCGCTCCCTTCATCGGTCCCGATAAGGACGTGCCCGCGCCGGACGTGAATACGAATGCCCAGATCATGGCGTGGATCGCCGATGAATACAGCGCCGTCACCGGCGAATGGACGCCGGGCGTCGTCACGGGCAAACCCATCGTGACGGGCGGATCTCTCGGCAGAAATGAAGCGACCGGCCGCGGTCTGACGTACACGCTGGAGACGTGGTGTGAGAAAAAGGGCATCCCCATGGATTCCCTGACCATCGCCGTGCAGGGCTTCGGCAATGTGGGCAGCGTCGGCGCGCTCCTCATGCACCGGGAAGGCGTGAAGGTCATCGCCATCGGCGATATCGACGGCTCCCTCTATAATCCGAAGGGCATCGACGTGGAAGCGGCGTATGTGTACGCCAATTCCCACGGCCGCTCCCTCAAGGGCTATGAAGAAGAAGGGGCTTCCTTCATTCCCAATGAAGAGCTGCTGAAGCTTCCCGTGGACGTGCTTTTCATGGCGGCGCTGGAAAATCAGCTCCACGCCGGGACGATGGAAGGCGTGCAGGCGAAGGTCATCCTGGAAGGCGCGAACGGCCCGACCACGGAAGAGGCGGACGATTATTTTGAAAAGAAAGGCATCGAGGTCCTGCCGGACGTCATGTCCAATGTGGGCGGCGTCGTGGGCTCCTATTATGAATGGGTGCAGAACAAGACCGGCCTCTACTGGACGGAAGCGGAATACAACGAACGTCTCAAGAGAAATATGCGGCAGTCCTTCGAGGACGTGGACGCCATCCGGAAGGAATACGGCGTCACGTACCGTCTCGCCGCGTACATGCTCGCTCTGAAACGCGTCGTGGAAGCGCAGAATATGCGGGGCTTCCTCGGCTGACAGGACAGAAAGCGCATCTCTTCGGAGGTGCGTTTTTTGCTGCCTTTTCAGCGGAGTCCCGTGACCGGCGCTGCGGAGGAGGAAAACGAGCGGCGGAGGAGAATTTTTGCGCCCCTTCCCGCCGGGGCGTATAATAGAAACGCAGACTTTTTCGAGGGTCTGCGTTTTTCTGATGTGTGCTGCTTTCGGGCAGTGTTTTCTTTTCTTATGGAGGGTCGTATGAGTGATGCATACCTGCTTGTCTTTCTCGGCCTGATCTCCGCCATGTCCCCCCTTTCGACGGATATGTACCTGCCGGGGCTGCCGGAGCTCCGGGCGGATTTCGGCATTTCCCCGTCGCTGGCGCAGCTCACGCTCACCATGACCATGGCGGGCATGGCCGTGGGGCAGGTGGCGGGCGGGCCGCTGTCGGACCGGTTCGGGCGGAAGAAGCCGCTCCTTTTCGGCATGGCCGGGTTTCTTCTGATGTCGGCGGCGTGCTTTTTCTCGGAAAACATTTACGCCTTCCTGGCGTTCCGGTTCGCCCAGGGCTTCTGCGGGGCCTTCGGCATCGTCATTTCCCGCGCCATCGCCCGCGATGTGCGGAGCGGGGCGGCGCTGCTGAAATTCCTCTCCATTCTCATGATGGTGCACGGCCTCGCGCCGGTGCTCGCGCCGGTCATCGGCGGCCAGCTGCTGCTCTTCCTGCCGTGGAGGGGCGTCTTTGCCGCGCTCGCCGGGGTGGGGGCGGTGCTCACGGTGATGACGGCCGTCTTCCGGGAGACCCTGCCTTCGGAGCGGCGCACGGGGAGCCTTTCCGGGAGCTTCGTGAGCTTTGCGGAGCTGCTCCGGGATCGGTACTTCCTCGGCCACTGCCTCGTGCAGTGCTTTGTCTTCGGCGGCTTTTTCTCCTACCTGGCGGGATCGTCCTTTCTTTTCCAGAATGTGTACGGCGTCTCGCCGCAGACATTCAGCTTCATTTTCGGCAGCATCGGGCTGGGGCTCATGGCGGCGGGGACGCTTCCCGCGAAAATGGCCGGCGCTGTGGAAGGGGTGACCATGCTGAAATGGGCGCTCATCCTGCCCGTGGCGGGGAGCCTCCTCCTCCTGGCGGGATTCCTCGCGGACGCGCCCATCTGGTACACCGTGCCCGTGCTCTTTGCGACCATCGTCCCCATGTCCGTCATGGGCGCGGCGAGCACGGCTCTTTCCCTGTCCCGGCAGGGGAAGAATGCCGGGAGCGCTTCGGCGCTGCTCGGATTCTTCTCCATGATCCTCGGCGGGGCGTGCATGCCTCTCGTGGGCATCGCGGGTGACCATACGGCAGTGCCCATGGGCTGCCTCATGGCGGCGGGCTACGGGCTGGCGCTTTTTACCTTTTTCCGCATGATCGCGCCTTTCCACCGGCGCGGCGCGGCGAAATAATGAGCTCCCTCACGGGGGCTTTTCCTTATGCCTTTTTTTGGATAAAATAGAGGAACGACAGGAGGAATAAGTATGAAACTGACCATAGATCCGACGATATTTGAAGTATTTCCCGACCTGAACGTGGGTGTTGTCGCCATAAAAGGACTGGACAATCTGACTGCTGACCGGGACATCGAGGCCTTTCTCCGCCACGCGAGCCTGGAAGCGGGGCTGCTCCTTTCGCTGAAGCCGCTCGCTTCCGACCAGGGCGTCCGGGCGTACCGCGCGGCGCTGGCGAAGCTCGGCGGAGCCGGGGAAGACTGCGTGCCTGCCATGGAGGCCGTTCTCCGGGAGCTGGGCGAGGGGATCGCTGAGGAAAAGGCGGCGGCGCTTTCCGGCAAAGCGGAGCAGAAAGCGCCGGGGAGCGTTTCCGGCCTTGTAGGAGACACGGCGCTCCGCCGTTTCGATCCGGTGACCGACCTCGTGCGGGGCGCGGAGATCCAGTTCCGTCTGCCCGTCTTTGCTTTTGACGTGGGCCGGGAAGAGACGCCGCTTGCCCTGCGCCGGGCGGAGGAAGGCGATGTCTTTACCGGGGAAGGCGGCCCGTCCGCGCCGGAAGCGGGTGAGATCATCTGGGCTTTCGGGAAGGAAGCGGCGGTGCGCCATTTCTTCTGCGAAGCGGGGGAAGCCGGACGGGTGACCGGCGAGACGAGAAACGTGCTGGTCGTCCTGCCCTGTTTCGCCGTGAACCGGAGAAAGGCCATGTCCGTGCGGAATGAACTGGCCCGGCGGATGAAAGATTCCTTCGGCCGGGCGGCGGAGTCGGCGTGGCTCGACAAGGGTACGCCGGAATTTATCTCGGAGATCTGACGCGCCATGAAGTACGCGGCCATAGATTTTGAAACGGCCAATTATGAGCGGGCCAGCGCCTGCTCTCTGGGCATCGTCATCTCCGACGGGACGAAGGTGACCGACCGGTGGCACCACCTGATCCGCCCGCCGAAAATGCTCTTCGACGAGAACTGCGTCCGGGTGAATCATATCCGGCCGGAGATGGTGGAGCATGAAGCGGAATTTCCCGCTTTCTGGGAGGAGATCGCCCGCAGGCTCTCCGGGGCGGTGGTCTTCGCGCACAATGCGCTCTTCGATATGGGCGTGCTCGCGGCGACCATCGATGCCTATGACCTGCCGGATCTACATTTCCGCTACGGCTGCACTGTGAAACTGTCCCGCGTGCTCTGGCGGGACATGGAAAATCACCGCCTGAATACGGTGGCGGGTCTCCTGGGCTTTTCGTTCCGCCATCATGAGGCGCTGGCCGATGCGGAAGCGTGCGAGTACATCGTGCGGAAGGCGCTGGAGAAGACCGAGTCAGCCACGGTGGAGGAAATGATGGAGAAAGCAGGGCAGCCGCTGCTTTCTTTCCATGTCAGGCGGACGCACGCGCCGCGGGGATTATTTGAATAGGAGGGCACCATGGATCACTGCGTCATAGAAACACCGGCAGGGCGGCTCTGCATTTGGGAGATCCGGGACTGCGTCACGGAGTGCGCCTGGGTGAACGCGCCGCTCCGCGCGCCGGAGACGCCGCTTCTCAAAAAGGCGGCGCAGGAAGTGGACGAGTATTTCCGCGGGGAAAGAAAAGAATTTGACCTGCCCCTGGCCGCTCCAGGGTCGGAGCTGGATCAGAAAGTGCGGCGCGTCATCATGGCGATCCCTTACGGGAAGACGATGTCCGCGGCGAAGGCGGCGCAGAAAGCGGGCCTGCAGAAGAAGCTCCGCGCAGTCATCGCTTCGTGCAATAAAAACCCTGTGGCGCTCTTCATTCCCTGCCACCGCGTCACCGCCGAAGACGGGGAAGGCGGCTACGTGGGCGGCGCGGAGGTCAAGCGCGCCCTGTGGAAGACAGAAGGCATTGAAGGGCCGGGAAAATAAAAGAACACAATAAAAAACACCGTCCGCATGGAAGCGGAACGGTGTTTTTTTTGCGCGCTCACGCCGGTCTGCCCAGAAGAAGATCGATGTAGCGGTCGAGCGCGGCGGGATCACAGTAATTTTCCGTGAAAAATTCGCCTTTATTCATTTCCAGGATGACCGGGAATTCGATGGCCGAGACAAGCTGCAGGCTTTTCAGCTCGATGTCCCGCCGGTCGGTGAGGCAGGCGGCCTCTCCCACGGCCTGCGTAAATTTCGGCCAGCACTGCTCATAGAGGAAGGACAGATACATGAAGTACGTGTCCCGCGCCGCGCCGTCGGGCTGGGCGAAAGTCCGGAAGAGGGCGGGATGCTTCCGCGCGAGGGGAATGTAGGCGCGAATGTACCGGCGGAGACGTTCCTTCGGCGGTACGCGCGTATCGTCGAGACAGGCGATGACGGTCTCCAGGCCGCCCACCAGGTCGTCCATGGCCAGGGCGATGAGCTGGTCTTTTGAGCCGAAGTAGTAGCGCACGGAGGAGATATTGACGCGCGCTTCCCCGGCGATGCGCCGGACGGTGGCCGCCCGGAGGCCCTCTTCGCGGAGGATGCGCGCCGTGGTATCAATGATCTTCCGGCGGATGCGGCCGCCTTTTTCAGTGAGTTTTTTTTCTGTCATAACGCTGTCCCTTTCTTGGAGCCGATGGCTTTGCGGAGAAGGGAGAGGGATTCCGGCTCAGGCGTCTTTTCCGTGAGCGCATTCATCATCAGTTTGAGGCGGTTCAGCTGGTTGACCTGGCTGACGCTGGCGTCGCAGTCCAGGGAGAGGAAGACTGCTTCGGGATAGGTCTCATGGAGCTTGTGCGCCATGCCTTCGCCGGTGATGTGGTTCGGCAGGCAGGCGAAGGGCTGGAGGCAGACGATGCCCCGGCAGCCGTGGCTGAGGAGATCAATCATGTCTGCTGTGAGGAACCATCCTTCCCCGGCGCGGTGGCCGAGGGAGAGATAGTGCTGCGTGCGCTGGGCGAGCGCTTCGATGGGCGTGATCTCGTGGAAGCGGCGGGACCGGCGGAGCGCTTTCTCGTAAGGACGGCGGTACCATTCGAGAAGGCGGCGGGCGAAGGTGTCCTTCAGGTCGCGGAGCATGCTGCCGCCCAGGTATTTCCGCTGGAAGCGGCTGTCCAGGAGACTGTAGAGGAAGAAATCCAGCATGCCGCTCGCTTCCGTCTCGCCGCCGTTGTCTTCGATGGCGCGGGCCAGATCGTTCGAGGCGATGGGGCTGAACTTGACATAGATCTCGCCGACGATGCCGATCCGCGGGCGGCGGGGCGCGTCGGTGAGAGGCAGGTGGTCGAAATCGGAGACGATGCGGCCGATATTCCTGGAAAAGGCGTGGTAGCTGTGGGCCTTTTCCAGGGCGGCGGCGCACCGTTTCTGCCATTCCCGGCAGAGGGCTTCCGCGCTGCCCGGCACCTGTTCATAGGGACGGGTGCGGTAGAGGCACTGCATGAGCGCGTCGCCGTAGACGATGGCCATGATGAGCTTTTCGCCGAGCTGGAGGGAGAGCCGGAATCCGGGCTGACGGGAGAGCCCTTCCGTATTGGCGGACAGGACGGGCACATGGTCGAGGCCCGCTTCGCGGAGCGCCCGTTTCAGGAAGGCGATGTAATTGGACGCGCGGCACGCGCCGCCGGTCTGGGAGATCATCACGGCGGTGCGGTCCGGATCGCAGTCTCCGGACTGGAGCGCGCGGATCATGGAGCCGATGGTGATGATCGCCGGATAGCAGGCGTCATTATTGACATAGGCCAGACCGGTATCGATATCTTCTTTGACCGGGGGAAGCACTTTCATCCGGTAGCCGGAGCCGCGGCCCGCCGCTTCCACGAGGGGGAAGTGGATGGGGGACATTTCCGGGACGAGGATGGTGTAATCTTCTTTCATCTTTTTCGTGAAGACCGGGTCGCTGTAAGGAAGCGGCGGCACGTCGTCGCGGTCTTTCTGGACGCGCTCCCGGAGCGCCGCTTTGAGGGAGCGGAGACGGATGCGCACCGCGCCGAGATTCAGCCCTTCGTCGATCTTGAGAGACGTGTAGAGCCGGTCTCTGTAATTCATGATTTCCTGCACCTGGTCGGTGACGACCGCGTCGAGACCGCAGCCGAAGGAATTGAGCTCCACCAGTTCCAGATTGGCGTGGCGGGTGACATAGTCCGCCGCGCGGTACAGCCGGGCGTGCCACGTCCACTGGTTAAGGACGCGCAGATTCGGCAGGTGCCCCATGGCGGAGATCCCGTCTTCCGAGAGAACGGCCATGCCGAGCTGATTGATCAGGTCGGGGATGCCTTTGTTGGCGGCCGGGTCGACGTGGTAGGGGCGTCCGGCGAGGACGATGCCCGTGAGGCCCCGCTCTTTGATCTCCCGGAGGACCCGCTTCGTTTCCGCGGCGAGGTCTTCTTTGTATTTCTCCATTTCTTCCCGCGCGGCTTCTGCGGCGTGCATGATGTCGCCGTAGGGGATGTGCATCTTCTGCAGTTCCTCCGTGAGGCGCGGAATGAGGGCATCTTTATTGTGGAGCGGCAGGAAAGGATGGAGGAAGGGAATGCCCGCCCTGTGGAGCAGGGTATCCATATTCCCGGCGATCGTCTCCGGATAGGAGGTGACCATGGGGCACATATAGGAGTTTTCATTGCCTTCATCCGGGCCGTGATCGATGCAGGGGTACCAGATGAAATCGGGCTTTCTGCGGATCAGGTCGAGGATGTGGGCGTGTACCAGCTTGACGGGGTAGCATTCCGAATAGGACGGGATGGTCTCCAGCGCGCTCACGGGGATCTCCCGGATGTCTGCGCTGGACAGGATGACCCGGAAGCCCAGTTTCGTAAAGAAGGTGAACCAGAAGGGGTAGTCTTCATACATGTTGAGCACGCGGGGAATACCGACGGAGCCCCGGCCCGCCTTTCCCGGAGAGAGCGGGCGGTAGGAGAAGAGGCGGTCGTATTTCCAGCGGTACATATTGGGCAGATCGGACGGCGGCGCGGCCTTTCCCGTGAGGGCGAGGGACGCCCCTTTTTCGCAGCGGTTGCCCGAGACGAAGGCGCGGCCGTCGGAGAAAGTGGTGACCGTGATGAGGCAGTGGTTGCCGCAGCCCGGGCAGCGGCGCACGCCGGTGGTCATGGTGATGCCCGCGAGCGCTTCCGGCGTGACGAGGGTGGAGCGGCGCGTTTCCGGACAGCGGTCTTTCGTGATGAGGGCGATGCCGTAAGCGCCCATGAGGCCGGCGATGTTCGGCCGGATCACGTCGCGGCCGAGGAGCTTTTCCAGCGCGCGGAGCACGGCGTCATTGTAGAAGGTGCCGCCCTGTACGACGACTTTGTCGCCCAGCTCGGACACGTCGCGGAGGCGGACGACTTTATACAGGGCGTTCTTGATGACCGAGTAGGAGAGCCCCGCGGAGATGTCGGCGACGGAAACGCCGTTCTTCTGCGCTTCCCTGACGCGGGAATTCATGAATACGGTGCACCGAGAGCCCAGATCGACAGGGCGCTTTGCGGTGAGGGCGATCTTTGCGAAGGATTCGATATCCATGCCGAGGGACTGGGCGAAGGTATCCAGGAAGGAGCCGCAGCCGGAGGAGCAGGCTTCATTGAGCATGATGCTGTCTACGGCGCCGTTTTTCAGGCGGCAGCATTTCATATCCTGCCCGCCGATGTCGAGGACAGTGGTGACGTCCGGGCAGAAATGGCGCGCCGCCCGGTAGTGGGCCATGGTCTCTACTTCTCCGGTGTCCGCGGAGAGCGCTTCTTTCAGGAGGCTCTCGCCGTAGCCGGTGATGCCCGCGCCGCAGATCCACGCGCCCTTCGGGAGCTGGGCATACAGGTCGGCGATGATCGCCTTCGCTCCTTCGAGGGGCGTGCCGCGGTTGCTCGAATAAAATTCATAGAGGATGCGGTCGTCCTTATCGAGAAGGACGGTCTTGATGGTGGTGGAGCCGGCGTCAATGCCGAGCCAGCACGGGCCGGACGCTTCGGAAATGGGCGCGCGGTCCACATGGAAGCGGGCATGACGTTCCCGGAAGGCGTCATATTCTTCTTCCGAAGCGAAGAGCGGCTCCAGGCATTTCACCGTATCCAGACCGGAAAAGTCGGCGCCGCGGATACGGTCCATCCAGGAATCCAGGTCGAAAGGCTTATCGTGCATGGCGGTGAGCGCCGCGCCGATGGCCACATACAGCTCGCCGTGGGGCGGCACGATCATGTCTTCTTCTTTCATGCCGAGGGTCTGGCGGAACCGTTCCCGGAGAACGGGCTGGAAAGTGAGCGGCCCGCCGAGGAAGACGATGCGCCCCCGGAGCGGACGGCCGCAGGTCAGCCCGGAAATGGTCTGATTGACCACGGACTGAAAAACGGAAGCGGCGATGTCTTCTTTTGGAGCGCCTTCATTGAGGAGCGCCTGAATGTCGGTCTTGGCGAATACGCCGCACCGGGAAGCGATTGGATAGATCTGGGTCGATCTTTCCGCGAGCTTTCCCAGGCCGGCGGCGTCGGTAGAAAGAAGGGATGCCATGCGGTCGATGAAAGCGCCCGTCCCCCCAGCGCAGGCGCCGTTCATGCGCTGGTCTACGCCGTTTTTCAGATACGTGACTTTTTCATCTTCCCCGCCGAGCTCAACGATCGCGTCGGCTTCGGGATAAAATGTCCGCACCGCTTTTGTCTCCGCGAGGATCTCCTGATAAAAGGGGAGCTCCATGAAGCGGGCGAGCCCCATGCCGCCGCTGCCGGAAATGGAAGCGGTGATGCGGTACCCCTGGAACTGACTGTGCATTTCCTCGAGCAGATCCATGGTAGCTTTGCGGATGTCCGACATATGGCGCACATAACGGCCGAAAAGCAGTTTCTGATACGGTGAGAGCACAGCGATCTTCACCGTGGTGGAACCGACGTCGATACCGACGTGAAGAACAGGTTTCATATATCCTCCTTGCTGCGCCGGGAGGCGCAGGGTGTAAATATCTATTTCTATTATACGGGAAAACCGGTAAAAAGGAACGGGGACCGTTTGACTTTTTAGGAAATCTACAGAAATAGGCGCTGGAATTCAGGAAACGAAAAGTATCAATTTTCTCCGGGAATGTCGGAGAATTACAAAAACAAAAGGTCTGATAAATTCCATGCATGAGAGCAGAGGACAAGAAAACCGCTGCGGTTTGATTTGTTTGATTCTATCAGAATGGGCTGAAAATAAAAATATTCAAAAGGAAAATGAAATTACGGTTTATAATGAAAGAGCGATGAGAAAAGATGACGGACGGCCTCTGCCTTTTCCCGGCCTGCTCCCATCAGGGGCCGCACACGGCACATATATAATGTAAAATAAAAGAAAAGAACGGCATGATCCGGGAGGCAGCTCTGCTTTTTAGCAGACGCTTCCGGAAAATGAGCGGGGATATAGACGGCGGATCCATTTTTGCTTTGGCCATGCAAAAACAGCATGGGCAAATGACGGGCGGAGATGAGTGCGGACTCGCTTTTCCGGAGCGGAAATTTCTCTTGATTTCGAAAATGATACACACGGAAACGTGGGAAATAAAAAGCCCGCAGGGACGCGGAAAACTCAACATCTTTATTGACATGTTTTTGAGGGAATGGTATAGTATTAACGTTGCGTAGGGAAAAGTGCGCGTAAAGCAGGTGAAGAGATGACTTTAGAAGAGCTGAAAGATTCCCGCTTTGTGGTGGGAATGAAAGAAACGGAGCGGGCGCTCGACAAAGATGAAGCGGCATTCGTATTCATCGCATCGGACTGCGACGAAAAGATCTCGGTTCCTCTCAATGAAGCCTGCTCGGCGAAGGGCGTGCCCGTCTCGGCGGCGTACACCAAGAAAGAATTGGGCAAAGCGTGCGGCATTAAAGTGAAGGCGGCCGCTGCGGCAGTTCTGAAATCCCGGTAATATCTTTCGAAGCTCTGCTTCGGAGGATCAATTATAAATCCAACTTTTCGAAAGGAGGTGCCTATATTGCCGACAATCAATCAGCTGGTCCGCAAAGGAAGACAGACTCTGGTCTACAAAGCAAAGACCCCGGCTCTGAAACAGTGCCCGCAGAAACGCGGCGTCTGCACGAGAGTTTACACCGCTACCCCGAAGAAGCCGAACTCCGCTCTTCGTAAGGTTGCCCGTGTACGCCTGACCAACGGAATCGAAGTTTCCGCTTACATTCCGGGGGAAGGCCATAATCTGCAGGAACACAGCGTCGTCCTCATCAGAGGCGGCCGTGTAAAGGATCTTCCGGGCGTTCGTTATCACATCATCCGCGGCGCGCTCGATACGGTAGGCGTCAACGGCCGCAAACAGGGCCGTTCCAAATACGGTGCGAAACGCGATAAGAAATAATTTGATTATGTGATCTCAAACAACCAACTAAGGAGGAAACTTACATGCCGAGAAAAGGTGCTGTTCCGAAACGCGACGTGCTGCCGGATCCCGTGTACGGTTCCAAGGTAGTCACCCGTTTCATTAATAAAGTAATGCTCGACGGCAAGAAGGGCATCGCTGAATCGATTGTCTATGGCGCATTCGATATCGCTCAGAGCAAACTGGGCAAAGAACCGCTCGAAATTTTCGAACAGGCTCTCAACAATGTAATGCCGGTTCTGGAAGTCCGCGCACGCCGTGTGGGCGGTGCGAACTATCAGGTGCCGGTAGAAGTCAGAGCGGACCGCCGCCTGACGCTGGGTATCCGCTGGATGGTCAACTACGCACGCCAGCGCAGCGAACGTACGATGGAAGAACGTCTCGCAGGAGAACTGATGGACGCTTTCAATAACACCGGCGCCGCTGTCAAGAAGAAGGAAGATACCCATAAAATGGCAGAAGCAAATAAAGCATTTGCACATTATCGCTGGTAATTTTAATAAGGAGAAAAAATCGTGGGCAGAGAATTTCCACTTGAAAAAACAAGAAATATCGGCATCATGGCTCACATCGACGCCGGTAAGACGACGACCACGGAACGCATCCTGTTCTACACCGGTGTAAATCACAAGATCGGCGAAGTTCATGAAGGCGCGGCCACCATGGACTGGATGGCTCAGGAACAGGAACGCGGGATCACCATTACATCTGCTGCTACGACCTGCCACTGGAAAGGATATCGTGTCAACATCATCGACACCCCAGGGCACGTTGACTTCACTGTAGAAGTTGAACGTTCTCTCCGCGTATTGGACGGTTCCGTCGCTGTATTCAGCGCGAAAGACGGCGTTCAGACCCAGTCTGAAACAGTCTGGAGACAGGCAAGCACGTACCACGTGCCGCGTATCGCATTTATCAATAAGATGGATACAGTCGGCGCGGACTTCCTGCACGCAGTACAGACCATGAGAGACCGTCTCCATGCAAATGCCATTGCGATGCAGCTGCCGATCGGCAAAGAAAGCACTTTCGTCGGGATCATCGACCTGCTCACCAGACAGGCTGAGATCTACAAAGACGACAAGGGCAAGGAAATTGAAGTCGTTGAAATTCCGGACGAATACAAAGATCAGGTCGAAGAACTGCGCGAAGCCATCTGCGAAGCGGCAGCGGAAGCTGACGATGAACTGATGGAAAAATACCTCGGCGGTGAAGAACTCTCCATTGAAGAGATCAAGACCGCTCTCCGCAAGCAGGTCATTGACTGCAAGATCTTCCCGGTATTCTGCGGCTCCGCATACAAGAACAAGGGCATTCAGATGCTTCTCGACGCAGTCATCGACTACCTCCCGTCTCCGCTTGATGTCCCGCCGGTCAAAGGCACGGACCCGAAAACGGAAGAAGAGCTGGAACGTCCGGCTGACGACAAGGCGCCTCTCGCCGCTCTTGCCTTCAAGATCATGTCCGACCCCTTTGTCGGCAAGCTCGCGTACTTCCGCGTATATTCCGGCGAAATGCATCAGGGCACCTACGTTCTGAACTCCACGAAAGGAAAGAAAGAACGCGTAGGCCGTATCCTTCAGATGCACGCCAATCACCGGAAGGAAATCGACATCGCATACACCGGCGACATCGCCGCAGCGGTAGGCTTCAAAGACGTCACCACCGGCGACACCCTCTGCGATGAAGAACATCCGATCATCCTTGAAAAGATGGTCTTCCCGGAACCGGTTATCTCCGTAGCCGTAGAACCGAAGACGAAGGCCGATCAGGAAAAAATGGGTGTTGCTCTCCAGCGCCTGGCAGAAGAAGATCCGACATTCCGCGTTCACACCGATCCGGAATCCAATCAGACCATCATCTCCGGCATGGGCGAACTTCACCTGGACATCATCGTCGACCGCATGAAGCGCGAATTCGGCGTCGATGCGACGGTCGGCAAACCGCAGGTCGCTTACCGCGAAACCATCCGCAAGGAAGTCGAAGCGGAAGGCAAATTCATCCGTCAGACCGGCGGCCACGGCCAGTACGGTCACTGCTGGCTACGTCTTGAACCGCAGGAAGCGGGCAAAGGCTTCACCTTTGAAAATAAGATCGTCGGCGGCGTCATTCCGAAAGAATTCATCGCTCCGGTCCAGGCCGGCGTCGAAGCAGCTATGGAAGACGGCGTAGTCGCCGGCTATCCGATGGTAGACATCAAAGTCACCGTATTCGATGGTTCCTATCACGATGTCGACTCCTCTGAAATGGCATTCAAGGTCGCAGGCTCCATGGCATTCAAGGCAGGCGCCAAGAAAGCGGATCCGGTTCTCCTCGAACCGTACATGAAAGTCGAAGTTGACGTGCCGGAACAGTACATGGGCGACGTTATCGGCGGCCTCAATTCCCGCCGCGGACGCATTGACGGCATGGAAACGGAAAACGGCGATTCCAGAATCAGCGGCTACGTTCCGCTGTCTGAAATGTTCGGTTACGCAACCGATCTCCGCAGCACCACGCAGGGCCGCGGGACCTTCACGATGACCTTTGATCATTACGAAGAAGTACCGAAAGCTATTTCCCAGCAGATTACTGAAGAACGTCTGGGCAAATAATTTTTAGGAGGAAAAGAAATGGCAAAAGCACATTACGAAAGAACTAAGCCGCATGTTAACATCGGCACCATCGGCCACGTCGACCACGGCAAGACGACCCTGA
>OLRV01000129.1_pt1 | contig 70906 bp, 57 predicted proteins | sample 1672421 | NCBI WGS metagenome assembly OLRV01 (sample SAMEA3136684, study PRJEB25190) | human gut metagenome | biome: human gut; feature: human-associated habitat; material: faeces | place: Austria | collected 2013
CGCCCTTTGGAAACCTTCGGGCAAAAATACTTAGTTTTACGCTTGAAATATCGGTGTTGTGAGCTTGACAGCCCCTTTGTTGCGTTAGGTTCATCTTGTCCGCTGGACGGACTCGAACGCTTCCCTCGGCGATTTGAACCCGAAGAGCACTTCGAGCAGACCGTCGCCGAAACGATCCAGCATCAAAAACGGGAGCATGACGGCGAGCCGCGTCGCGCCGCGATCCGGCCGTCCGCCGCCGACGTGAACGTAGGTCTTGAAGCGGATTTCCCCGGTCTCCATATCCAATTCAAAATTGCCGTTTCGCATGTTGAAATTCACGCGCGTCAGGTATTCCGCGACGGCCAGACGGCTGTTTTTGTCGGCGGCGAGGGGGATGGCGGTCAGCGTGGAAAAATTATCCTCGCGCACGAGCACGGTCATCTGCGCCGTCTGCATGCGGCAATGCAGCTTTGTGCGGAAGGTGAAAACGCCGCAGCCCGCCTGCTCCTCAAAGCCTGCGTCGATATTGGAAAGCACGAAAAACTCGCGCAGCACGTCTGCGATAGGCTGAGAATACGCCATGGTGATGCCTCCGTTCGCGTAACGATCAATCATGCTGTGAACAGTATACCCCGAAGCGGAGAGCGATGTCAAACTCATACAAAAAATGACGGAAAACAATATAAACTTTCATAAACCGATAGAATTGAGCTGGTTTTGAAAAGAAATCGAAAGAAAACGCTTGACAGCTTCATGCGGATGCGCTATAATCCCATCCATCCAAAGCAAAAACGGCAATGAAAGAGACGAGTACCTCGCGTTTTCAACCAGAGAGGCATGGCCGCCGGCTGAGAGCCATGCGCAGAAACCCCGCGGGCGGAAAGAACACTCCCGAGCCGGTGCGCCAACGCAGTCGCCCAGGCGCATCCGATTGATCCGCGTTAAGGATGAGAGGGGCTGCCGGGTGATGGCCGCAGGCAGCAACTTGGGTGGTACCGCGGGGTATGCGTATACACGATCCCGTCCCGAGCAGAACGAATCTGTTCGGGGCGGTTTTTCTTTTGGAAAAAAGCGAACCGAACAGCCAAAGGGTTGCCCATGCGGGCGAAAGGAAGGCTGATGACGATGCAGGCAATGACAGGCAAAACCGAAGGAAGACACAGCACGCTGGATGAGGTGCTGGCGATGGAAACGGGCGCGCAGGCGACGGTGCATGGGCTGGTGCACACCCTGCGCGACTTGGGCGACGTGCGCTTCGCGCTGCTGAGAATGCCGCAGGGCATTTTGCAGTGCGTGCTGGGCGCGGAAGAAGACGTTCGCGACGGCGACGCGGTGACAGTCAGCGGCGAGGCGGTGCGCGACGAGCGCGCGCCGGGCGGCGTGGAGCTGCACGCGCAGCGCGTCAAGGTGCTCTCCCGCGCGGCGGAGGCCATGCCCGTGCCGATTGGCAAAAACAAGATGAACCTGTCGCTCGACACGGATTTGTCGCTGCGCTTTGTGACGCTGCGCAACCTCCGCAAGCGCGCGGTGTTCAAGATTCAGGAGGGCATTGTCCGCGGTTTCCGCGAGGCGCTGCAAAAAGAGGGCTTTACGGAAATCCATTCCCCGAAGATCGTCGCCCAGAACGCGGAGGGCGGCGCGAACCTGTTCCGCATGGAATACTTCGGCCGCCGCGCGTATCTGGCGCAGAGCCCGCAGTTTTACAAGCAGGCGATGGTGCCGGTTTACGAGCGCGTGTTTGAAATCGGTCCGGTGTTCCGCGCGGAGAAGCACAACACGCAGCGCCACCTGAACGAATACACGTCGATGGATTTTGAGATGGGCTTTATCGACGGGTTTGAGGACGTCATGCAGATGGAAACCAAGGTGCTGCAAAACATCATGGCGGTGCTGAAGGCGGATTACGCGCCGCAGCTGGCCGCGCTGCACGTCGCCCTGCCGGATGTGACGCGCATCCCGGCGGTTCGGTTTGACGAGGCGAAGCGCATGGTCAGCGAGAAATACGGCCGCGCGATCCGCGATCCGTTCGACCTCGAGCCGGAGGAGGAGCAGCTCATCAGCCGCCTGTTCGCGGAGGAATACGGCAGCGAATTCGTGTTCGTCACGCATTACCCGAGCAAGAAGCGCCCGTTCTACGCGGCGGACGACCCCGAAGACCCGCGCTACACGCTCTCCTTTGATCTGCTCTTCCGCGGGCTGGAGGTGACGACCGGCGGCCAGCGCATCCACGATTACGACACGCAGGTGGCGAAGATGCTGAAAAAGGGCATGAATCCGGAGGATTTCGCGGGCTACCTGATGATTCACAAATACGGCACATGCCCGCACGGCGGCCTCGGCCTCGGCTTGGAGCGGCTGACGGCGCGCCTGCTGGGTGAAAACAACGTCCGCGAGACCTGCCTGTTCCCGCGCGATCAGCAGAGAATCGAGCCGTAAGGGGGATTAGACGATGGAAATTAACGATAAACTCGTTTCGTATGTCGCCGAGCTGGCGCACCTGAAGCTGGACGACGACCAGCGCGCGCAGGCCGCGGCGGATCTTTCCCGAATGATCGGGTATGTGGATCAGCTCGCGGAATTGGATACCGACGGCGTGGAGCCGATGAGCCACGTGTTCCCGCTGGTCAACGTCTTCCGCGAGGACGAGGTGAAGCCCAGCATGGCGCGCGAGCTGATCCTCCAAAACGCGCCGAAGCAGAAGGACGGCTGTTTCCTCGTTCCCAAGACGGTTGAATAAGGAGGACGCACGATGGATTGGTTTGATTTGACCGCCCTTGAGCTGGGCGCGAAGATACAGGCGGGCGAGGTCAGCGCGGTCGATGCGGCGCGCGCCTGCCTTGCGCGCATCGAGGAAAAGGAACCGACGGTGCATGCGTTCGTGACCGTCACGCCGGAGGCGGCGCTGGCGCGCGCGGAGGCCGTGCAGAAGCGCATCGATTCCGGCGAGCTGACGCATCCGCTGGCGGGCGTGCCGATGGCCGTCAAGGATTTGATCTCCACCAAGGGCGTGCGCACGACCTGCGCATCCAAGATGCTGGAAAACTATGTGCCGGTGTTCGACGCGACCGTTGTGCAGAAGCTCGACGCCATCGGCGCGGTCTGCCTCGGCAAGACCAACATGGACGAGTTCGCGATGGGCTCCTCGACCGAATCCTCCTATTTCGGCGTGACCCGCAACCCGTGGGATGCATCCCGCGTGCCGGGCGGCTCCTCCGGCGGCTCGGCGGCGGCGGTCGCGGCGCGCGAGGTGTTTTACGCGCTGGGCAGCGACACGGGCGGCTCCATCCGCCAGCCCGCGTCCTTCTGCGGCGTGACGGGCATCAAGCCGACGTATGGCGCGGTTTCCCGCTACGGTTTGCTGGCCTATGCGTCGTCGCTGGATCAGATCGGCCCGCTGACGATTGACGCGCGGGACGCGGCCGCCGTCACCGCCGCGCTGATGGGCAGGGACGAGATGGACGCGACGAGCGTGGACGCGCCCGTGCCGTCCCTGCCGGAGGAAACGCGGCTCGACGGCCTGCGCGTCGGTATTCCGCAGGCGTATTTTGGCGACGGGCTTGACGAGCAGGTGCGCGCGCGCGTGATGGACGCGGCGCACGAGCTGGAGGCGCTCGGCGCGGCGCTGGTGGCGGTCGATATGCCGATTCTCCGCTACGCGATTCCGGCGTATTACATCCTGGCCTGCGCGGAGGCGAGCAGCAACCTCTCCCGCTACGACGGCGTGAAATACGGCTTCCGCCCGGCGCATTTCGAGGATCTGCACGACCTGTATCTGACGGCGCGGAGCGAGGGCTTCGGCGCGGAGGTCAAGCGGCGCATCATGCTGGGCGCGTTCGCGCTCTCCTCGGGCTATTACGATGCGTACTATAATAAAGCCCTGCGCGTCAAGGCGCTCATCAAGCGCGGGTTTGACGCCTGCTTTGAAAAGGCGGATATCCTGCTGACCCCGGCCGCGCCGACGACGGCGTACCCGCTGGGCGCGCACGCGGACGACCCGATTCAGATGTATCTGGGCGATATCTACACCGTTTCCGTCAATATGGCGGGTCTGCCGGGCATGGTCGTGCCCTGCGGCTTTGACGGGGCGGGGCTGCCGGTCGGCGCGCAGATGATCGCGCCCGCGTTCGGCGAGCAGCGGCTCTTCGACGCGGCCTGCGCCTATCAGGCGCGAACGGCGTTCCACCGCGCCCGCCCGAAGGAGGATTGAGTCATGGCAACGTATGAAATGGTTATCGGCCTTGAGGTTCACGTCGAGCTGGCGACAAAGACGAAAATTTTCTGCGGCTGCACCACGAAATTCGGCGGCGCGCCCAACACGCACACCTGCCCGGTCTGCACGGGCATGCCCGGAACGCTGCCGGTGGCCAACAAAAAGGTCGTCGAGTTCGCCGTGGCGGCGGGGCTGGCGACGAACTGCGAAATCACGCGATATAACAAGTTCGACCGCAAGAACTATTTTTACCCCGATCTGCCCAAGGCGTATCAGATCAGCCAGCTCTATCTGCCGATCTGCCGGAATGGCCATGTCGATATCGAGACGGCGGCGGGCAAAAAGGCTGTCGGCATCCACGAAATCCACATGGAGGAGGACGCGGGCAAGCTGGTGCACGACCCGTGGCTGGATGAAACGATGGTGGATTACAACCGGTGCGGCGTGCCGCTGCTGGAAATCGTCTCCGAGCCGGACATGCGCTCGGCGGAGGAAGTGATCGCTTACCTGACCAAGCTGCGCCAGACGCTGCAATACCTCGGCGTTTCGGATTGCAGGATGCAGGAGGGCTCTCTGCGCGCGGATGTGAACCTCTCCGTCCGCCCGGTCGGCCAGAAGGAATTCGGCACGCGCACCGAGATGAAGAACATCAACAGCTTCAAGGCGATTGCGCGCGCGATTGCGGGCGAATACCGCCGGCAGGTGGAGCTGATCGAGGACGGCGGGCAGGTGAAGCAGCAGACCCGCCGCTGGGACGACAACAAGGATGCGTCCTTTGCGATGCGCTCCAAGGAGAACGCGCAGGATTACCGCTACTTCCCCGAGCCGGATCTGCCGCCGATGGAGATTTCGCAGGCGTTTATCGACGCGGTGCGCGCGCGCCAGCCGGAGCTGGCGGAGGCGAAGATCGCCCGTTATCAGCGGGAATTCGGCCTGCCGGAATACGACGCGCGGATTTTGACGGAGGAAAAGCCGATGGCCGAGCTGTTCGAGCGGGCGGCAGCGGTCTGCGGCCGGGCGAAGGAGGCCTCCAACTGGATCATGGGCGAGACGATGGCCATGATGAAGGAAAAGGCCGTTCTGCCCGAAAACCTGATGCTTTCCGGCGACGCACTGGGCGCGATCATCCGCGCGGCGGCGGACGGGCGCATCAGCCGCCAGAGCGCGCGGGAGGTCTTCGCCTATGCGTTTGACGGCGGCGAGGACGTCGAGGGCTATATCAAGCGGCACGGCCTTGAGATGGTCAGCGACGACGCGGCCTACGAGCGCGTGCTCAGCGAGGTTCTGGCGGCATGCGAAAAGGACGTCGCGGCGTATCGCGCGGGCAACGAAAAGGTGTTCGGCTTCCTCGTCGGGCAAGCGATGAAGGCGCTGCGCGGCAAGGCCGACCCGAAGAAAATCAGCGAAATGCTTGGGAAAATGCTGTAACTCCTTCAGTCAGCTTCGCTGACAGACCTTCGGCATGCTGCTTGCCTGTCTCCCGCACAGCGGGCGGCAAGCTCCATGCCCTCTAAGAGGGAGCTTTTTTGGCGTTAAGCCATAACTGGAAAGCATAAAGTATCCTTTCCTGAGAACGTTTGAAATTGTCGCTGCTTGTGGCAGAATCCGACTTATGGAATGAACTTATATGCAAAAAACAACGTGATTTCGGATTGAAATGAAAGAAAAACGAAAATTTTGTCAAAAACACTTGCGAAAATGCCCAGGCCTGCGTATAATGTAGAAGCTGAAAACGAAGCTTATGACATTCAGACATATTTCAAGCCAAGGGGGATATTCATCCATGTCTTATGTTGATGAGGTCTATGCGCGCGTGGTGCGCGAAAATCCCAGCCAGCCGGAATTTCATCAGGCCGTCCGCGAGGTGCTTGATTCCCTGCGTGCGGTGATCGAGTGCAACGAGGAGAAGTATCGCCGCGAGGCGCTCCTCGAGCGGCTGACCATGCCGGAGCGGCAGATTCTCTTCCGCGTTCCGTGGGTGGACGATCAGGGGCAGGTGCAGGTCAACAACGCCTTCCGCGTGCAGTTTTCCAGCGCCATCGGCCCGTATAAGGGCGGCCTGCGCCTGCATCCGAGCGTCAATCTGGGCATCATCAAATTCCTCGGCTTTGAGCAGACCTTCAAAAACTCCCTGACCGGCCTGCCTATCGGCGGCGGCAAGGGCGGCAGCGATTTCGACCCGAAGGGCAAGAGCGACCGCGAGGTGATGGCGTTCTGCCAGAGCTTTATGACCGAGCTGTATAAGTACATCGGCGCGGATGTGGACGTTCCGGCGGGCGACATCGGCACGGGCGCGCGCGAAATCGGCTATCTCTACGGCCAGTATAAGCGGCTGACGAACCGATATGAGGGCGTGCTGACGGGCAAGGGGCTTTCCTACGGCGGCTCTCTGGCGCGCACGGAGGCGACGGGCTACGGCCTGCTGTATCTGACGGAGGCGATGCTGGCGGCCAACGGGCACGAAATCGCGGGCAAGACGGTCGCGGTTTCCGGCGCGGGCAACGTCGCCATCTACGCGGTGCAGAAGGCCGAGCAGCTCGGCGCGAAGGTCGTCACCGTTTCGGATTCCACCGGCTGGATTTACGATCCGGCGGGGATCGACGTGGCGCTGCTGAAGGATGTGAAGGAGGTGCGCCGCGCGCGCCTGACCGAGTACGCCGCCGCCCGCAAGAGCGCGGTGTATCACGAGGGGCGCGGCGTGTTCACGGTCAAATGCGACGTGGCGCTGCCGTGCGCGACGCAGAACGAGCTGCGGCTGGAGGACGCGAAGGCGCTGGTTGAAAACGGCTGCATCGCCGTGGCCGAGGGCGCGAACATGCCCACCACGCTGGAGGCGACCGATTACCTGCGCGAGCACGGCGTGCTCTTTGCGCCGGGCAAGGCGGCCAACGCGGGCGGCGTGGCGACGAGCGCGCTGGAAATGAGCCAGAATTCCATGCGCCTGAGCTGGTCGTTTGACGAGGTGGACGCCAAGCTCAGGCAGATTATGACGAACATCTTCCATAACATCGACGCGGCTGCGAAGGAATACGGCATGCCGGGCAACTACGTCGCGGGCGCGAACATCGCGGGCTTCCTCAAGGTGGCCGACGCGATGGAGGCGCAGGGCGTGGTCTGATTCTGCGCGAATTGCACAAAAATGAACGGTCTTCCGCTTTCACGCGGGAGGCCGTTTTTGGGCGCGAAAAATGCCGATAAAGTGAGCCGGACGCTCAAAATTTCATAAAATTTAGACAGAAACGGCTCGAATCTGTCATAAAAAACGCAGGATTTCCGTTGACTTTGCGGCCAAATGTCGATATAATAACGAACACGCGGGCAGGGAAAGCGCTGCGATTGCTTTTTAGCCCACAGAATCTAAGGAGGAAGAACCATGAACAAGATCAAGCTGATCAGCCTGCTGGCTGCCGCCGCCGTGATGACGGGCAGCGTGGCGATGGCTGAGACCTATTCGGCGACGGGCAACGGCTATCACGGCGAGATGACCGTGAACGTGACCATCGAAGACGGCAAAATCACCGATGTGGAGCTGGGCGACAACCACGAGACGAACGTGGTGATCGACCGCGCGTTCCCGGTGATCCGCGAGCGCATCCTCGAGGCGAACACCGCGGATGTGGACAGCGTGACCGCCGCGACCTTCTCTTCTTACGCGATCAAGACCGCTGTGGCTGACGCGATGCAGCAGGCTGGTCTGGAAGCGCCGAAGGTTGCCATGCAGAACGCGGAGAAGACCGCGACGGAGCGCGCGGCGGAGAGCTGCGATATCGTGATCGTCGGCGGCGGCCCTGCGGGTCTGGCGGCTGCGGTCAGCGCCAAGCAGACCAACGCGGATAAGAATGTCATCCTTGTCGAGAAGCTGGATATCCTCAGCGGCAACGGCAAGTTCGACATGAACTTCTTCGACATGATCAACACCGAGGCGCAGAAGGCCGCGGGCAACGACGAGTGGGTCGGCGAGGCCGGTCTGGCGAAGTTCCTGGAGGAGAAGAGCAGCAACGGCGAATCCGCCGAGCGCATTCAGGTCTGGGCGAACGAGGAATACAACCTTGACGCCTGGCTGCGCGCGATGGGCGTTGAGCTGAACTACAATTACGGCGGCACCAATCACATGGCCGAGGACAACCAGTACTCCGGCGAGGTCATTCAGGCCGGTCTGGAGAAGGCCGCGGCCGAGCTGGGTGTGGATGTGCGCACCGGCACCAAGGGCGTCGATCTCGTGATGGAGGACGGCGCGTGCGAGGGCGTGATCGTGACCAACAACGCGGGCGAGACCTACACCATCAACGCCGCGAGCACCATCATCACCACCGGCGGCTTCTGCTCCAACAAGGAGCTGCTCGCCGAGTATGCCCCGGGCTACGAGGTCTTCAACACCTCCAACCAGATGGGCACGACCGGCGACTTCGTGAAGATCTTCGAGCAGAACGGCTTCAAGATGGAGAACATGGGCAAGATGAGCTTCTTCTCCAACATCATTATGCCGTATCGCGATCTGACCGGCGGCGCGGACATGAATCTGCTGGCCAACAACGAGGGTACGCTCCTGCCGAACAAGTCCGGCATGGATCGCGGCACGATGATCAAGGAGCAGCCGAACGGCGCGGCCTACTACATCACCGACAAGACTGGCTATGATTCCTTCTACCGCATCCGCAAGCATGTGGGTCTGGGCTACTACGCCGAGGGCGCGACCCTCGAGGAGCTGGCCGAGAAGCTGAGCATCAACGCCGAGGGTCTGAAGGCTTCCGTCGAGCAGTACAACGCCGACGCGGCGGCGGGCGCGGAGAACGCGCAGATCGCGGCTGTGCCGAAGCGCGCGCTGGACGCGGAAGGCCCGTACTACGGCGTGCGCGTCGAGGCGGCCAACCACATGACCAAGGGCGGCGTGGTCTGCAACGAGAACGCGCAGGTTCTGAACGCGGACGACACCGTTGTGCCGGGTCTGTACGCGGCGGGCGAGGTCACCTGGCAGGGCGGCGGCTACTCTGAGTCCGTCTGCTTCGGCAAGGTTGCGGGCGCTCAGGCGGCCATGGCCGAGTAAAACCGAATATGGGGAGAGACTGCCGGAAACGGCGGTCTCTCTTTTTCGCATCGCGATCAAGAAACGGCGGAACGACACGGTTTTTGTGTGGGTCGGCAGGAAAAACAGCGTATATTCGCGAACAGTATAGAGTGGGTCTGATACTAATTCTTGTTAAAATGGCTTAATCCGCGCACCATCTTTTTCGCTCTGACTTTGCCTCGTTCCGTTCAACGTACCTCCAGTACGCCTCACTTCACTTGGCTTCGTCAGAACAAAAAATCTGATGCGCTCTGTTAAGCATTTTAACTGCGAATTAGTATGATTGAACGGGAAGGCAGGGAACGACGCGCATGAAATTCACCAAAATGCAGGGGCTCGGCAACGATTACATCTATATCAATGCGTTTGAGGAGCGGGTGGACGACCCGCCCGCGCTGGCGCGCCGCCTCAGCGACAGGCACTTTGGGGTCGGCGGCGACGGGCTGGTGCTGATCGCGCCGAGCGACAAGGCGGATTTCCGCATGGTGATGTACAATGCGGACGGTTCGCGCGGGGCGATGTGCGGCAACGCCAGCCGGTGCGTCGGGAAATATGTCTACGACCGGGGCATGACGGACAAGACGGTGGTGACGCTGGAAACCGATTCCGGCGTGAAGACGCTGAACCTGACCGTTGAAAACGGGCGGACGCAGAGCGTCTGCGTCGATATGGGCGCGCCGATTCTGGCCTGCGAAGCCGTGCCGTGCCTGCTGGGGCAGGGCGTCGTCAAGCGGGCGCCGATCACGGCTTTGGGGCGCAGGTTTGAAATCACGCCGGTTTCGATGGGCAACCCGCACGGGGTGATTTTCCTTGACGAACCGGTGGAGACGTTTGAGCTGACGAAATACGGCCCGGCGCTGGAATGTCATCCGGCGTTTCCGAAAAAAGTGAATATTGAGTTTGTCAACGTCCTTTCCGAAAAGCGGCTTCGCATGCGCGTCTGGGAACGCGGCAGCGGCGTGACGCTGGCCTGCGGCACGGGCTCGTGCGCGGCGCTGGTCGCGGCGAACCTCTGCGGTCTGGCGGGACGCGAGGCGGAAATCGAGCTGGACGGCGGCACGCTGCTCGATCGGTGGGATGAACAGACGGGGCACGTTTTGATGACCGGCCCGGCTGCCTTTGTGTTCGACGGGGAATACGAAGCATAACGCGGAAAGCGAGGAGAACCCATGACGCTGGTGACTCAGGCGGTTATTTTCGCGGCGCAGGCGCACGACGGCGCGGCGCGCAAGGGGAGCGAAATCCCCTACATCGTTCACCCGATGGAGGTGGTCGCGATTGCCTCCACGATGACGGACGACCCGCAGGTGCTGGCCGCGGCCGCGCTGCACGACGTGATGGAGGACTGCGGCGTGACGTTTGAAACGCTCAGCGAGCGCTTCGGCGTGCGCGTGGCGAGGCTGGTCTGCGAGGAGAGCCAGCGCGTCTGCGGCGATCCCTGCCTGACGTGGAACGCGCGCAAGCTGGGCGCGGTCAAGCGGATCTGCGGCGGCTGCCGCGCGGCGAAGATCATCGCGCTTTCCGATAAATTGAGCAACATGCGCGCCATCAGCCGGGATTTTGCCCGAAGCGGCGAGGCCGTGTTCCAGCGGTTTCATCAGCGCGACAAGCGCCGCCATGCGTGGTATTACCGCAGCTGCGCGGTGGGGCTCAGGGACGAGCTGGGCGAAACCGACGCATGGCGCGAGCTGTCTGCGCTGGTGGAGCGGGTGTTCAGCGGCGTGGAGAGCCTTGCGCCGGACGAGGCGGCGCTGCCGCGCGGCGACGAACGCGCGGTATGAGCGAATTTCCGAACAAAAACCGCGAAACCGCTTGACAAAATTCGCCGCTTCCTGTATCATAAACGACTGGTTCAGAGACGGTCTGCACAGGGGAAATGCGGTGCGGGCGCGTTTATCATGGCGGCTTCTGCCGCTTTTGCTTTGAAAGGGGTTGAACCTTCCATGGTCCGTGCGATTGTTGGCGCGAATTGGGGCGACGAGGGCAAGGGCAAGATCACCGATATGCTGGCCTCCGAGTCCGACATTGTGGTTCGTTTTCAGGGCGGTGCGAACGCCGGTCATACCATCATCAATGATTATGGCCGCTTTGCCCTCCATCTTCTGCCCAGCGGCGTGTGCACGCCCGGCGTGGTCAACGTGCTTGGCCCGGGCGTTGCGCTGGATATCGAGTTTTTCCTCAAGGAGCTGGCCGCCATCGAGCAGCAGGGGCTCCCGGCGCCGAAGATTCTGATTTCCGAGCGCGCGCAGGTGCTCATGCCGTACCACGTCGCGCTGGATTGCTATGAGGAGGAGCGTCTGGGCAAGAACTCCTTCGGTTCAACCAAATCGGGCATTGCGCCGTTCTACGGCGACAAATTCCAGAAGATCGGCCTGCAGCTCTGCCAGCTGTATTATCCGGACGTGCTGCGCGAGAAACTCGCCCACGCGCTGGATATCAAGAACGCGATGATCGTCAACCTCTATCACCGGGAGCCGGTCGATCTGGAGGCGCTGATCGTCAAGCTGACCGAGCTTGCCGAGCGCATCCGCCCGTATGTGGCGGATACCGACGCTTACATGATGCAGGCGGTTCGCGAGGGCAAGAAGATCCTGCTGGAGGGTCAGCTCGGCACGCTCCGCGACCCGGATCACGGTATTTACCCGATGGTCACGTCCTCCTCGCCGCTGGCCGGCTACGGCCCGGTGGGCGCGGGCGTTCCGGTCTGGAGCATCAAACAGGTCATCGCGGTCACGAAGGCGTATTCCTCCTGCGTGGGCGCGGGTCCGTTCACGACGGAGCTGTTCGGCGATGAGGCCGAGGAGCTGCGCAAGCGCGGCGGCGACCGCGGCGAATACGGCGCGACCACCGGCCGTCCGCGCCGCGTGGGCTGGTTTGACTGCGTGGCGACCCGCTACGGCTGCGAGATGCAGGGCGCGACGGCGGTGGCGATGACCAACCTCGACGTGCTGGGCTATCTCGACGAAATCCCGGTCTGCGTGGCCTACGAGCTGAACGGCGAGCGTGTGGATCATTTCCCCGTCACGCCGAAGCTCGAGCAGTGCAAGCCGATTTACGTCAAGCTGCCGGGCTGGAAGTGCGATACCCGCGGCATCAAGAATTTTGACGAGCTGCCGGAGAACGCGCGCCATTACATCGAGTTCCTCGAAAAGGAAGTCGGCTGCCCGTTCAAGCTCATTTCCAACGGCCCGCGCCGCGACGAAATCATCTATCGCTGAGCATATCCCCCCCATATAAAACGCATGGAAAGAGACGGAAAGGAGGAAACGGCATGAAGCGCATCGGCTTTACAAATTCGGGCATGATGGGCGCACTGTTTCCCTTTTTCCTGTCTTTTTGTCATTCCTTTTGAGAAGGCCGCCGTTTTGGGCGGCTTTCTTTTTGCACATCTGGTCGATTGACGAAACGGATGCGATTGCGTATAATGTGCGATTGTATACGTGAGAGATTCAATTTGTATTCATGGTAAAGGAGAGTGCGCCGATGGCAACATTGATTCTGGAGGACGGCACCCGCTACGAGGGAACGCTGTTCGGGCACAAGGCTCCGGTAACGGGAGAGGTCGTCTTCACGACCGGCATGACCGGCTATCAGGAAACGCTGACCGATCCGTCTTATTGCGGTCAGATCGTCTGCATGACTTATCCGCTCATGGGCAACGTGGGCATCAACGATATCGACAGCGAGAGCGCGGGCGTGCGGATGCGCGGCTTTATCGTATCCGAACTGTGCGATACGCCGAGCAACTGGCAGATGAAGAAGACGCTCGACCAGTATCTGGACGAGCAGGGCGTGACCGGTCTTTGCGGCGTGGATACCCGCGCGCTGACCCGGCATGTCCGCGAATACGGCACGCTGCGCGGGCGCATCGTCGAGGGCGAGCCGACCGAGACGGATCTCGCGCTGGTCAGGGCGCACGAGATGCACGACCAGGTCGCACAGTGCACCTGCAAGGAGGCTTACGACGTGCAGGGCGACGGCGCGTATACCGTCGCCGTGCTGGACTTCGGCCTCAAGCGCGGTATTCTGCGCGCGCTGCTGAGCCGCGGCTGCACGCTGCGCGTGTTCCCGGCGGACACGGACGCGCAGACCATCCTCGATTCCGGCTGCGACGGCGTGATGCTGACCAACGGCCCCGGAGACCCGCAGGATAACCCGAAGGCCATCCGGACCATCCGCGAGCTGATGGGCAAAAAGCCGATGTTCGGCATTTGTCTGGGTCATCAGCTGATGGCGCTGGCGATGGGCGGGCGCACGGTGCAGATGAAATACGGCCACCACGGCGCGAACCACCCGGTCAAGGATCTGGCGCGCGGCACCTGCTCCGTCACGGCGCAGAACCACGGCTTCATGGTCGATCCCGATCAGCTTCCGGCGGGCGCGGTCGTCAGCCACCTCAACTGGAACGACCAGACGGTGGAGGGCGTGCGCTACACGGATAAAAATGCGTTCTCCGTGCAGTTTCACCCGGAAGCCTGCGGCGGGCCGTGCGAAACGGCGTACCTGTTTGACGATTTCATCGCCATGATTAAGGCGAACAACGTGCAGTAAGAGGGGGACAAACGCATGCCTAAAAATCCGAATATCCGAAAGGTATTGGTCATCGGCTCCGGCCCGATCGTCATCGGTCAGGCGGCCGAGTTTGACTACGCCGGCACGCAGGCCTGCCGCGTCCTCAAGGAGGAGGGCGTGGAGGTCGTGCTGGTCAACAGCAACCCGGCGACCATTATGACCGATACCAGCATCGCCGATAAGGTCTATCTGGAGCCGCTGACGGTCGGTTCGCTGGAAAAGATCATCGCGCGGGAGCACCCGGACAGCCTGCTCGCGTCTCTGGGCGGCCAGACCGGCCTGAACCTGGCGATGGAGCTGGACGAAAAGGGGATTCTGCAAAAGTACAACGTGCAGCTTCTGGGCACGAAGATCGACTCCATCCGCCGCGCCGAAGACCGCGAGGATTTCAAGAACATGATGCTCGCCATCGGCGAGCCGTGCATCGACTCGGTGATCGTCCGCGACGTGCAGGCGTCCGTGGATTTTGCCAACGAATACGGCTACCCGGTCATCGTGCGCCCGGCCTACACGCTCGGCGGCACCGGCGGCGGCATTGCGGAGGATGAAAAGCAGCTCCGCGAAATCTGCGCGGACGGCCTGCGTTCCTCCCGCGTGCACGAGAACCTGATCGAGCGCAGCGTTGCGGGCTGGAAGGAAATCGAATACGAGGTCATCCGCGACAGCGCGGGCAACTTCATCACCGTCTGCAACATGGAAAACTTCGACCCGGTCGGCGTGCACACCGGCGATTCCATCGTCGTCGCGCCGAGCCAGACCCTGCGCGACCCGGAGCACCAGATGCTGCGCAGCGCGTCAATGAACATCATCAGCGCGCTGGGTATCGAGGGCGGCTGCAACGTGCAGTATGCGCTCAGCCCGGACAGCATGCAGTATTACGTCATCGAGGTCAACCCGCGCGTGTCGCGCTCCTCCGCGCTGGCCTCCAAGGCGACGGGCTACCCGATTGCCAAGGTGACGACCCGCATCGCGCTGGGCTACACGCTCGATGAAATCGTCAACGGCGTGACCGGGCAGACCTACGCCTGCGCCGAGCCGACGATCGACTACGTGGTGCTGAAATTCCCGCGCTGGCCGTTTGATAAGTTCGTTTACGCCGACAAGCACATCGGCACGAAGATGAAGGCGACCGGCGAAATCATGGCCATCGGCACGAACTTCGAAAACGCGCTGCTCAAGGCCGTACGCTCGCTGGAAATGGGCAGGGACAGCCTTGTGACCCCGGCGCTGGAGGCGCTCAGCGACGAGAAGCTGGAGAGCAAGCTGCGGGATATCGACACCGAGCGCTCGTTCGTCGTCGCGGAGGCGCTGCGGCGCGGCGTGACGATGGAGCACATCCACGAGGTCACCAAGATCGACATCTGGTTCCTCAAAAAGGTGCAGAACATCGTCCGCATGGAACAGAAGCTCCGCGCGATGGACGGCATTGCCGCGCTGGATCGCGACACGCTGATGGCCGCCAAAAAGATGGGCGTGGCGGACAGCGCGATGGCGCGCTTCGTCGGCTGCAAGACGGCGGATATCCGCATGCTGCGCGAGCGGCTCAAGGTGCTGCCCGCCTTCCGCATGGTTGATACCTGCGGCGGCGAGTTCGAGGCCGTCAGCCCGTATTTCTACAGCACCTACGGCACCGCGACCGAGGCGAAGAACAGCGGGCGCAAAACCGTCGTCGTTCTCGGCTCCGGCCCGATCCGCATCGGTCAGGGCATCGAGTTTGACTACTGCTCGGTGCACTGCGTCTGGGCGCTCAAGCGCGCGGGCTTCGATACCGTCATCATCAACAACAACCCGGAGACGGTTTCCACCGACTTCGATACCGCGGATCGCCTGTATTTCGAGCCGCTCACGCCGGAAGACGTGATGAACGTGCTGGAGATCGAGCAGCCGGTCGGCGTGGTCTGCCAGTTCGGCGGCCAGACGGCCATCAAGCTCGCCAAGACGGTTCGGGAAGCCGGATACAGCATCCTCGGCACCGATCTGGGCGACATCGACGCGGCGGAAGACCGCGAGCTGTTCAACGAGCTGCTGAACCGGCTGGGCATTCCGCAGCCGAAGGGCACGACCGTCTTCACCGCGGACGAGGCGGCGAAGGCGGCGGCGGAGCTGGGCTATCCGGTGCTCGTGCGCCCGAGCTACGTGCTCGGCGGTCAGGGCATGGAAATCGCCTACGATGAAAAGCACATCCGCGAATACATGTCCATCATCAACATGAATGTGCAGGAGCACCCGATTCTGGTGGATAAGTACCTGCTGGGCCGCGAAATCGAGGTGGACGCAATTTGCGACGGCGAGAACGTGCTGATTCCGGGCATTATGGAGCATGTCGAGCGCGCGGGCATTCACTCCGGCGACTCCATCTCCGTCTATCCGCCGCAGCACCTCGCCCCGCGCATCCAGCGCATGGTGACGGATTACACGATCAACATCGCGCGCAGCCTGCATGTGCGCGGTCTGGTGAACATCCAGTTCATCGAATACGCGGGCGATCTGTACATCATCGAGGTCAACCCGCGCTCCTCGCGCACCGTGCCGTATATTTCCAAGGTCACGGGCATCCCGATCGTCGAGCTGGGCGTTCGCGCGTCGCTGGGCGAGAAGGTGCCGGAGATGGGCTTTGGCACGGGGCTCTATCCGCCCGCGCCGACCGTCGCGGTCAAGATGCCGGTGTTCAGCTTTGAAAAGCTGCCGGAGGTCGAGGTCAGCCTTGGGCCGGAAATGAAATCCACCGGCGAGGCGCTGGGTCTGGCGGAGACGGCGGAGGAGGCGTACCTCAAGGGCTTTGCCTCCACGAAGATGGCGATTCCGAAGCCGGAGGAGGGCGGCGTGCTCTTCTCCATCGCGGATCACGACAAGCGCGAGGCGCTCGAGCTGGCCGAAACCTTCGCCGCACTCGGCTTTGAGATTTACGCGACGACGGGCACGGCGCACAGGCTCAACCACCACTATGTCGGCGCGCAGCCCGTGCCGCGCCCCGGCGAGGATACGGATAAGCTGGCCAAGCTGTTCGATTCCGGCAAAATCCGCCTGATTATCGCTACGCCGACCCATGGCCGCGACCCGATGCGCGCGGGCTTCCGCCTGCGCCGCATGGCGGTTGAATACGGCATTGCCTGCGTGACGAGCATCGACACGGCGAAGCTGCTGATGAAGTGCGTCAAGCTGGGCAAAAAGGCGGAGGATGTGCCGCCGCTGGGTCTGCACGATCTGATTCTGTGAGGGGGGCGTTGGGGCTTTGCCCCAAACCCCAGCAGGGAACTGAGTTCCCTGCACCTTCCACTTTTTATCGCTTTGCGGTAGAGAACATATAAAAGGGCGCTGCGTTCATCCGTGCCAAACGGGGAGACGCGGCGCTCTTTTTCTTTTAGAACGAAATTTTTCAAAAGAAAAAGTGAAAACGGCGAATCTGGACGCCGTTTCATCCGTCTAATAGGTGAAAGGACGTCCGAAAGAGCACGAAAGGAGTGATCAAAGTGGAACAACGGGAGTTTGCCCGGCGGGTAACGGCGGCGCAGGGAAGTCTATACCGCGTCGCGGCGAGCTATCTGCGCGGGGAAAGCGACCGGCTTGACGCGGTGGCGGAAGCCATCGCCCGGGCATGGGAAAAGCGGCGAACCCTGCGGGATGAAGCGCTGTTTACGACATGGCTCACGCGCATTTTGATTCGCGTCTGCGTGGACATGCAGCGGCGGCAGAAACGAATGATTCCGACCGACGAGGTGACGGACAGGCCGACGGAAAGCGAACATATTTCGGCGCTGCGGGAGGCCATCGACAGCCTGCCGCAGAAGGAGCGCACGATGGTTGTCCTGTATTACATGGAAGGTTACGACGTGCGCGAGTCGGCGAAGCTGATGGGCACGACGAAAGGCGCGGTTTGCGCAGGGCTGGCGCGGGCAAGGGAGAAACTGCGCGTATATATCGAGGAGGATGCGCAATGAAAAAAGCGGAATGGCGGGCGGTCTATGCGCCGCGGGGCGATATGCTGGAAGAGCGTGTTCGTCAGACGTTGATGCAGCTTGAGGATAAGCCGACGCATGCGAAACCCAAGCGGATGGTTTGGCTGGCGGCGGCGCTGGTTCTGGTGCTGGCCGCGGCTGTGGCCGTGGCGGCGGGGCTGACGCGCTCGGCGAAATACGACGCGAAGCTGCTGGCGCATGACGCGCTGGAAGAAAAGTACGGCTTTACGCGGGATATGGACAGTTTCTTCACCTGCTCGGTGGAGGAAGCGGACGGGCAGACCGTCGTGACCTACCGCGCCAACGCGGATATCGGCGATTTTGCGTGGAAGCTGGGCGATTATATCGTCACGATTCGCAATGGGAAGGCGGAGGCGAGCTGGTCAAACGACGGCGAAGCGGTTGGCGGTGATTTTTCCTCCGACGTGTGGGACACGGCGCTTCTAGCGCAGGGCATCGCGCGGCGCAAGGCAGGCGAGGAATGGTATGAAATCACGGGAACGGCACTGGCGATGGACGAAGGGGTGAAGAAAACGGAACGGGAAGATCCGCTCAAGCCGGAAGGGCTGGACGGCGCGCGGCTGACGGATAAAAGCGAACCCGACACGATGAAAGCCCGAGATGCGGTTCGGGAAAAATACGGCCTGACGGAAGAAAACCTTGCGCTGTTTGACGCATGGGAGCGGATTGAAGACGGAAAGAAGCAGATTGTATTTGTGCCGAACATCCCGGCGGAGGACGATGGGATTCTGCTTGAAATCGACGACGAAACGACTGCCGATCAGGCGTTTTCCAGCCACAGCGAACGCATGGGGCGCTACGCGGCGGCATTTGACGGGAGCGGGACGATTCAGTCGGTCGGCTGGACGCACGAAGGCGAAGAACTGCCGGACGTGACGGAATCAACGTGGGGCAGAGCGAGCGTATACGGCGCGGAATGTCTGACCGAACTGGAAAAGCTGCTGGCGGACTTGAAGGCCATTCGGATGGAATATCCCGACGACGGCTGGACGCGCACACCGACGGGCGACGCGCAGCTCGATGAGCGGATGGTTGCGGCAGGGTTCAGCGCGACACGTTACAACCACGTTCTGCCGGAATCCGGCATGTTGGGTGAACGGGATGCGCTTGCGCTGGCACGGCAGGCGTTGGCGAGTGACGACGGGGTATCCGCAGAATGGCCGAACGACCCGGAAAGCGTGACTTACGCGGTCTGCCGAAAGGAGGAAGGGAAGACGGTTTGGAACGTCTGGTTTCATAGCGCGGAGGGAATCAGCGTCGTCACACTTGACGCGGCAGACGGCACGATTCTGGATGTGATTGTTGACACGGGCATGGCTGGAAACGGCTGAACATGGGGAGCGAAAGCTCCCTTCTTTTTTCCCCGCCGGTTTCATACCTTCGACGGGGTGATGGCATGAACGGCGTTTTCTGCGCGCTGATGCTGGCGGGGCTTCTTTATGCGGCGGCGACGGGGCGGCCGGATGCCGCGCAGCGCGCGCTGCTTTCCGGCGGCGGGGAGGCCGTCGGGCTGCTGATGAGGCTGGCGGGCGCGTATGCGTTTTTTGGCGGGCTGCTCGGCGTTCTGCGGGAGAGCGGCGCGGCGGGCGCGCTGGCGCGGGCGATGGAAAAGCCGCTTTCGCGCCTGTTCCGCTTTGCGCCGGGGGAGGAGGCGGCGCTGGGCGACGTCAGCCTGAATCTGTCGGCGAACATGCTCGGCGCGGGCGGCGCGGCGACCCCGGCGGGGATGGCGGCGATGCGGAAAATGGCGCGCGTTCACCCGGACGGGCGGGCGAGCGACGCGATGATTCTGTTTCTGGTGGTGAACACGTCGAGCGTTCAGCTTTTGCCGACGACGATGATCGCCCTGCGCGCGCAGGCCGGAGCGGCGAATCCGGCGGATATCGTGCTGCCTACGCTGCTGGCGACGGCGGCTTCGACGCTGTGCGGCATTGCGGCCTGCCGCGCGTTTGCGAGGTGCGGCGCGTGAGCGCGCTGTTCCTGCCCGCGCTCTGCGCCGCGGTGCTGACGGCGGGGCTGTTTGCGCGGATCGACGTATACGGCGCGTTTGTGCGCGGCGCGAAGGCGGGCATGGAGACGCTTTTGCAGATGGCGCCGTGCCTGTGCGCCGTCCTCACGCTGACGGCGCTTCTGCGCGAAACCGGGCTGCTGGCCGCGCTGACCGAGGCGCTGAGACCGGCGCTGGAGGCGCTGCGCCTGCCGGGCGAGGCGGCCGCCGTCGTTTTGCTGCGCCCGCTCTCCGGTTCGGCGGCGCTGGCGGCGGTCAGCGATGTGATGGCGCGCATGGGCGCGGACAGCCGGGCGGCGCGGCTCTGCTGCGTAATCAGCGGGGCGAGCGAAACGGTGTTTTTCACCGCGTCGCTCTATCTGGGCGCGGCGGGGGTGAAGCGGTCGCGCTATGCCGTTCCGGCGGCGCTTGTGGCCTACGCGGCGGGGGTGTGGGCGGCGGCATGGCTGGTCTGAGGAAGAAACGGTAAAAAGCGGCTGAAGCGCTGTCGGCGCTTGACAGAAATCGTCGAATCGAATACAATAATCCAAAGTGGTTTTATATGCTTTTGACATCGCTATGCGGGCTTGCCCGCTTGTGAAGGGAGGAAGGGGTCTTTCGGCCCTGATATCAACATGGATAATCGCTCAAGAGGGTTCCGTCTGGCTGCCGCCGCGGTGATGCTGGTGTTCCTGCTCGCCGTTTCGGCTTTTGCGATGGCGGAGGCCGACCCCATCCGCGTCTCCTCGCTCAGCGAACCGCAGTCCGTCATCTCCGAGCAGGACGTCTCGATCACCATCAAGATTTACAACAGCAGTCAGACGGATATGACCGAGGAAATCTCGCTCTATGATCCGACCGGCGGCGTGCCCGTGAGCACGTATAACGGCTTGCAGGGCGAGCAGAGCGTGACCTATACCGGCACGTGGCACGTGACGCAGGACCAGATCAAAGAAGGCAAAATCAAGTATTACATTCAGTACAGCTTTGATTCGGGCAACGGGCTGGATAAGGTTGTCCGCGCCGTGCCGGTGACCATCCAGACCGAGGCCGCCGCGCCGCAGCTGACCGCGACGTATACCCTTTCGCCGACGAGCGCGCGCAAGGGGCAGAAGGTCGCGGTGGAATACACCCTCTCCAACACGGGCAACATCGAGCTGCGCAACATCGCCATCAGCAACGAGGGCGTCAGCAGCAAGAAGCTGACCGCGCCCTCCCTGTCCGTCGGCGAAAAGGTGACGCTTCAGGATAGCTTCACCATGGGCGACAGCGAGCTGGTCAGCAAGCCGACCGTGACCTATCAGGCCAGCGGCGAGAGCAAGACCTACACCATTTCCGACATGGCGCGCAAGACCGTGACCTTGGCGCAGGATGGGCTGGAGGCTGCGCTGACGACCGACGCGGGCGACAACGTATATCCCGGCGAAAAGATCCATCTGAAGCTGAGCATCAAAAACACGGGCAATAACGGCTACACCGGCCTGACCGCCACGCTCAGCGACGGCACCGTGATGGCCTCCGATATTTCGCTGGCCGCCGGCGCGAATTTCGAGCAGACCATCGAGTGGGCGCCCGCGCAGAGCGGCGCGGTCACCGTTCAGGTGGACGGCATGAGCGACAACGGCGAGGCGGTCTCCGTCGCATCCGAAGAGCTGACGATCACCACGCAGGACGCGAGCCAGGCGCTCGTGCTCGACGTGACCGCGCAGGCGCAGACCACCACCATTTACAGCGAACCGGCGGTTGTCCGTTTCGCCGTGCAGGTGAAGAACATCGGCCAGACGGACGCGGCGACCCTCACCGTGAAGGAAGCCGGAACGACCGTCGCCACCATTCCGTCGCTGCCCTCCGGCGAGAGCCGCACGCTCGTGTTCGATCTGGAAACGAGCATCGCGGGTCAGATTCAGTTCGTGGTTTCCGGCAAGGATGCGGCGGGCAACGACAAGGCATACGATTCCAACGTCATCGAGCTGGCCTATGTCGCGCCAACCCCGGAACCGACGGCCACGCCCGCGCCGACGGCCGTGCCGCCGACGCCCAGCCCGGAACCGACGGCCACCCCCGTGCCGACCATCGGCGAAATCATCGCCCGGCGCGTAAACCCCGTCGTGCTGTACACCGTGGCGGGCGTGCTGGCGGCGGTGATCGTCCTGCTGGTGGCGATGAGCAGCGTCAGCGGCGCCAAGCGCAAGAAGCGCATGGCGCAGGCGATCGACACGATTGAGCTGTCCCCGGATGTGCGCGATTCCTTCGGCAAGCGCCGCCGCCGCGCGCAGAACGCGGGCAGCGCCAAGCCGGAAAAGGGCGAGAAAAAGCCGGAGGAAAACCGGGCGGAGGCGCAGATTGTGCCGACCCCGGAGTTCAAGCCGGACGAACAGCCGTCTTCCACCCCGGCCAGGGACGCGCTGCGCAGGGCGGAGGGCGAGGAGAACCGCCGCCGCCGCGCCCAGCAGGAGGTGCCGACCGATAAGACGCTCCGCGTCGCGCCCGTCGATGAGCGCCCGGAGTTCACGCCGCAGGGCAAGGTGGACGATTCCAAGACCCGCATCTTCGGCAGGCTCGACGTGGAGGGCGCGCTGAAGGAGGAGCAGGCCAAGGCGGAAGCGCCGAAGGCCGACGAGGAAAAGACCGAGGCCGCGCAGGAGACCATCCGCCTGAGCAGCGAGGATGTGCAGAAGCTCAAGACGCAGGCGCGCGAGGATCACTTCGGCGTGAAGGGCAAAAAGCGCGAGGAGATCAAGCCGATGAAGAAAAAGAAGGGTCTCTTCGGTCTGGGCAAAAAGAAGGATGAGGACGACGACTTCCTGATCGACGCGAACGACGACGATGGGGACGACGACCTGTTCGAGTAAGATATGCGAGGGGCTGTCAAGCTAACAACACCGATATTTCAAGAGTAGAGCTAAGTATTTTTGCCCGAAGGTTTCCAAAGGGGTTTTCGATTGTTGCTGCCAGTGGCAGAAACAAACAATCGAAAACGGAAAGCCCTTTGGTGGGGCGATGGGGCAAAGCCCCATATCCAAAAATGCTTAGAGATTTGCTTCTTGAAACGTTCGGTTTAGGCTTGACAGCCCCTTGTTTCTTACCGTAGACAAAGAATGTGAAGCGTGTTATAATCAATCGTGATTTTGCGGAAAGGAGCGGACATGTTCGAGGGCTTTTCTCAGGAGGCGCTGGATTTCCTGAACGATATTCGGTTCAATAACAATCAGGCGTTTTACGCGGCGAATCAGGCGCGCTACGAGCGCTTCGTCAAGCGACCGATGCGCGAATTGAGCGACGAGCTTGCGCCGGTGGTGCAGCTCATCGACCCCAAGCTGGATACAAGGCCGGGACGCACGATGTCGCGGATTCGCCGGGATACGCGGTACACGAAGGATAAATCCCCGTTTCGGGATCATGCGTGGCTGGGCTGGCGCTATCCGGGCGAGGGGCGCGGCGAGGGCTTCCATATGTATTGGGGCTTCGGGCCGGATTGGCTCGGCTGGGGATGCGGCTGCTATTATCCCGATAAGCCGCTGATGGACGCGCTGCGGCTGCACATCCGCAAGGAGGCGGACGATGTGCGGCGGTGCCTGCGGGCGCTGGACGGGCGGTTTGAGATGTACGGCGAGGATTACAAAAAGCTGGCCGTTCCGGCGGATGTGCCGGAGGATCTGCGGGCGCTGTACGTCAAAAAGCATTTCGGCTTCGAGCATAACGGCACGCAGGCGGATTGGGCGCTCTGGCACACGCACGACATGGCGGACGCGATTGCCGCCGATCTCTCGCGGATGGCGCCGCTGCACCAGTTGATGCGCCGGATGCGCGACGAGGCGGAGCATGCCGCGCAGGAAGCCGTTCGCGAGCGGGAGGCCAAGGCGCGCGCCGAGGCGCAGACGGGCGCGGCAAAGCCCGGAAGGCTGGTCGTCCGCTCGGCGGATGAGTTTGAATTTTAAGGGGAAGCTGGGGCAACGCCCCAAGAAGGAGCTTATGTATGAATCTTTTGCTTGAGTCGCTGAAAGCGCTGCTTTTCGGCATTGTGGAGGGCGTTACCGAGTGGCTGCCCATCAGCTCCACGGGTCACATGATCCTGTTGGATGAATTCGTTCAGCTTCAGATGACGGATGCGTTCAAATCCATGTTCGAGGTGGTCATCCAGCTCGGCGCGATTCTGGCGGTCGTCGTGCTGTATTTTTCAAAGCTCTGGCCGTTCAAAAAGCCGAAAAAGGGCGAGGGCTTCGTCGGCCTGTTCAAGATGGAAACCGTCATGCTCTGGCTGAAGGTCGTCGTGGCGATTCTGCCCAGCGCGATTGTCGGCATCCCGTTTGACGACTGGATGGACGCGCACCTGCACAACGCGCCCGTCGTCGCGGCCATGCTGGTGATCTACGGCGTGGCGTTCATTCTCGTGGAAAAGAAGCATCACGCGCGCCGCGCCCGCATCCAGAGCGTCGAGCTGATCGACATGCGCATGGCGCTTATGATCGGCCTGTTTCAGGTGCTCTCGCTCGTCCCCGGCACGAGCCGTTCCGGCGCGACGATCCTCGGCGGCATCCTGATGGGCTGCTCCCGCGCGGCGGCGTCCGAATTCAGCTTCTTCCTCGCCGTGCCGACGATGGCCGGCGCGAGCCTGATCAAGGTGCTCAAGTTCGGCCTGTCCTTCACGAGCGAGGAGCTGCTGATTCTGGGCGTCGGCTGCGTGAGCGCGTTTGTCGTTTCCATCATCGCCATCAAGACGTTCATCGGCTACATCAAGCAGCACAGCTTCACCGCGTTCGGCTGGTATCGCATCATCCTCGGCGCGCTGGTGGCGGTATATTTTCTGCTGAAATAAGGGGGATATGGAAATGAAGCATTGCATCATTGCGAAGTTCAACGAATCCGCGGCGGATAAGCAGGCGGCGCTGGCGCAGGTCAGGGCGCTGCTTTCGGGCGCGGAGCCGATTGAGGGCGTGCGCGGAATTACGATTCACGAAAACTGCGTCGCGCGCGACAACCGCTACGACTTGATGATCGTGGTGGAGATGGAGAAGGCCGCGCTGCCGAATTGGGACGCTTCCCGGATTCATCACCAGTGGAAGGAGCAGTTCGGCGGGCTGCTCGAAAAGAAAGCGATTTTTGATTATGAAGACTGAAAAATGAAAACGAGCCGCGCTGGACGCACAGCCCGCGGGACGCTGCAATATAAACGGACGAGGAGACGCTTACATCGGTTTCTTCGCTCGTTCTGGAAACAAAGAAAGCCGCCGATCGGAATTCAGATGATCGGCGGCTTGTCCTATACCATGAAAACGCCGTCAAAGCGCGCTGAGACAGCGAAATTTTTTCGATTTTTTTGTCCGTTCGTTGCCATGGCAACGGACAGACATACGCCTCGTCCTGTACAATAGCAATTAGTTAGTACAAACTAACAATAAAATCTATTTCCCCTTTTGGAAGGAGAGTTTTCCATGAAAAAAATTTGGTCTCTGGTTTTGACGCTTCTTGTGCTCTGCATGGCCGGTTCCGCGCTGGCTGACGGCACGCATACGGTCGTCGATCATGGCGGCAACGAGGTCGAAGTCCCCGACAAAATCACCCGCGTGGTCATCGACCAGATTCCGATTCTTTCGACCTACATGTCCTACTTTGGCGGCGAAGCTCCGTATATCGTCGGCTTCTGTGGTTCGTTCAAGACGACCATCTCCGAAACGGTACTCAAAAACATCGCGCCGGAGCTGATGGAGACTGCCGACACCGTTTATGCGCAGAGCGACCTCAACATCGAGGAAATCATGAAGCTCGAACCGGACGTGATTCTCTACAATGCCAACAACGCCTCCCACGCCGAAATTCTCAAGGCCAGCGGCATTCCGTGCGTCGGCTTTGCAACCGTCGGCGCTTCCACCGAAGCCGACCCGATTGAGCGCTATGCGCAGTGGCTTAAGCTGCTGGAAGACGTCTTTGGCGAGTCCGGCAAGATGGATGCGTTTATCTCCGCGGGCGGCGAGATTGCCGCCGATGTGGAAGCTCGCATTGCGGCCGTGCCGGAAGATCAGCGCCCGACCGCGATGATTCTCTGGAAGTACGCCAACGGCGTGCCGATGGTTTCCGGCAAGGGCACGTTCGGCACCTATTGGCTCAAGCGTTTGGGCGTGACCGACGTGGTGGTTGAGGAAGCGAGCGGCTTTACGCAGGTCAACATGGAGCAGGTATACACCTGGGATCCCGATATCCTCTTTTTGGATGGTCCGGGTCTGCTGAACCTCAAAACCGCCGATGTGCTCGGAAACAACGTTGAGGGCGCGGATTTCTCCACGCTGAGCGCCGTCAAGAATGGCCGCGTCTACAACACGACGCTGGGCATGTGGAACTGGTTTACGCCGAACCCGGATGCGCCGCTGGTTCTCGCTTGGCTGGCCAGCCGTGCTTACCCGGATGTGTTCGCTGATTATCCGCTGGAAGATACCATCCGCGAATATTACAAGACATGGTATGGCTATGATATGACCGACGACGAGCTTGCGCAGATGCTGGTGTACTGATTCCATGAACGACACGCCTTTCATTAAAAAAGGACGCTTCACGGCGCTTTCCGTCGCGCTGATGTTCCTTCTGCCCATCGCAACCGCGCTCATTTGCCTGTGTGTCGGGCGGATGAGCGTCCCTTTGGGCGATGTGATCCGCGCGATTCGGAGTCTGTTCACCGGCGAAACCGCGGGTGTGCAGAATTACTCGATCATCGTCAATCTGCGCCTGCCGCGCATCTTGATGGCGATTGTCGTCGGCGCGGGGCTGACCTGTGCGGGCAACGCCTATCAGGCGCTGTTTTCCAATCCGCTGGCCACACCGGATATTCTCGGCGTGACGAGCGGCACGTGCGTCGGCGCGATTCTGGCGATTATTCTCTCGTGCAGCATTTTTGAGACGCAGATGATCGCGCTGGCCTTCGGCCTGCTTTCCGTCTGGTTTACGCTGAAAATCGCGGGCAAAAACAGCAGCCGCTCGATGGTGTATCTCGTGCTGGCGGGCGTCATCGCATCTTCGCTGTTTAACGCCGTCGGCTCGCTGCTCAAGTATACCGCCGACCCGCAGGATAAGCTGCCGGAAATCACGTATTGGCTGATGGGCAGTTTTACAGGCGCAAGCTACAAGAAAATCGCTGTCGGCTCGCCGCTGATTCTTTCCGGCATTATGGTGATCTATCTGCTGCGCTGGCGGCTGAATATCTTGTCCCTCAGTGAGGACGAGGCGAAGGCCAGCGGCATCAACCTGCCGCGCACGCGCCTGATTTTCATTCTGGCCTCCACCGTCATCACCGCGTCGGCGGTTTCGATGTGCGGTCAGGTCGGTTGGATCGGCCTGCTCATCCCGCACTGCGCCCGCATGCTTGTGGGCAGCAACAACCGATACGTCATTCCCGTCAGCCTGAGCCTTGGCGCGAGCTTCATGATCCTGATCGACACGCTTTCCCGAACCATCAGCATCATCGAGCTGCCGCTTTCCATCCTGACGGCCATCATCGGCGCGCCGGTCTTCATCACTCTTCTTAACAAAAACAGGAGCAATTTGCGATGATCCTTGAAGTCAAAGACGGCTGCTTCGGTTATTTCGGACAGCCTGTGATTTTCGATCACATCAATCTCAGTTTGGAAAAAGGACACATTCTTGCAATTCTCGGCCCGAACGGCATCGGCAAAACGACGTTGCTTAAATGCATGATCGGTCTTCTGCCGTGGAAGCGCGGGCAGACCCTGCTGAACGGGCAAAACATCGCGAGGATGAAGCCTGCGGATATTTGGAAAACCGTTTCCTATATTCCCCAGAGCCACGGCTTTGCGTTCTCCTATACCGGACTTGAAATGGTCATGCTCGGCAGAAGCTCGCACATGGGCACGTTCCAGCAGCCGGGCGCGCGGGAAATCGAGATGGCCGAGCGCATGATGGAAAAGGTCGGCATCACCCGTCTGGCCTACAAGGATTGCAACCGCATGAGCGGCGGCGAACTGCAAATGGTTTTGATTGCCCGCGCGCTCATCAACGAGCCGCAGCTGATTATCCTCGACGAGCCGGAGACGGGGCTGGATTTCCACAATCAGATTCTTGTGCTGGATATGGTTAAGCGTCTGTCTGGCGAAGAGGGGATCAGCGCCATTATGAACACGCACTACCCAACCAACGCCATGTCTGTTTCGGATGAAGCCTTCATGATGAACCACAAGGGGCGTTTCTTCTACGGGGCGACGAGAGAGGTGCTGACGGAAGAAAACATCAGCCAATCCTTTGACGTGCGCGTATTGGTCAGCGACTTGGTGGACAACGGACGGCATGTGCGCAGCATCGTTCCCGTTGCGCTGACCGCGAACTGACAGCGAGGTGCTTATGACAGGTTCTTTTACGGTTTCATCCATGCGCCCCATTCGCGAGGGCATGACCGTTTCGCGCAGCGCGGGCATACGGGGCGTGACATGGTTTTCGCTGGGCGCGGACACGGACATCAGCCGAGAAAGCTATGATGTGCCGACGCTCTATCTCTGTGCCGAAGGCCGCAGCGAATTTCTGCTGGGGGAGGGCGCGCAAAACGTGCCGCTTTTGCCCGGCGAGCTGCTTATCGTTCCAGGAAAAACGCTTTGCGGCGTGCAAAGCCCGGAAGGCGTTATCTATACCGAAATCATTGCTGAAAAGGAGATCAACATGAACAACGCGATTCAAGCCGGCGAAGCGCTCAAGCTCGCCAACCTCATTGCCTACGAAGAGGGCAGCATCATCAACATGGACGTCGTGCACAACGACAAGATGAAGTTTGTGCTCATGGCCTTTGACAAGGGCACGGGTCTTTCCGCGCACCGCGCGCCGGGCAACGCCATCATCACCGTGCTGGAGGGCAAGGCCATCATCGGCTACGAAGGAAAGGATCACCCCCTCTCTGCGGGAGAAAGCTTCCGCTTTGATAAGAACGGCCTGCACAGCGTGACCGCCGACGGGCAATTCAAAATGGCGCTGCTGCTGGTGCTGGAGTAATACTAATTCTTGTTAAAATGGCTTAATCCGCGCACCATCTTTTTCGCTCTGACTTTGCCTCGTTCCGTTCAACGTACCTCCAGTACGCCTCACTTCACTTGGCTTCGTCAGAACAAAAAATCTGATGCGCTCTGTTAAGCATTTTAACTGCGAATTAGTATAAACCGAGAATGTAGAAAAGAATCGGCTGTTTGGTTGTCAGTCGATTCTTTTTCTTTGGCTTTATTCTGGGCATTTGACATTTCAACCGACGTCGCCTATAATAGAGTTAGTTTGAACAAACTGATTTCTTCACTCGGATTGGATATAGGCAGGATGATTTTCATGGATGTATCGAAGGAATATTATCCCATTTTGGAACAGAGCGGCATGATGCGCGGCATTGCGCCCCAGCGCTATGGCACGGTGCTTTTCTGTCTTCAGGCGCGAACCGTTGACTATCCGCGCGGCGTTTATGTCGCGGAGGTCGGCGAGGCGCCCCGCTGCGCGGGTGTTCTGCTTCGCGGCAATATTGAGGAATTTCTTTACGACGAAAATGGGAACCAGATCACCGTTGCTCATATTCATGAAGGACAGATTTTTGGCGCAGAACTGGCCTGTTCCGGCGGCATGGCCAGCCCCGTCTGTTTGCGAACGGCTTCAGACTGCACGGTCATGCTGCTCGATTTCGGCGTGCTGCTTTCCGAAAGCTCTATGGGCTGCCCCTGCCGGATGCAGGTGACAGCCAATCTGATGCAGGAATTTGCTCGACAGGTGCTCGCTTTCAATACAAAGGTGCGCATTTTGGGACAAAAGCGCCTGCGTGATCGACTGAAAATCTATCTGCAAACGCTCACGACCGATGATGACGGTGTGTATACCCTGCCATATTCGCGTTCCGCACTTGCCGATTTTCTCTGCGTGGATCGGAGCGCACTCTCCCGCGAGCTCTGCCGCATGCGCGATGAAGGAATTCTTTCTTTTTCGGGCAGTAAGGTTTCTATACTCGATCCCGGATTTCTGCATGCGTAAGCGCCGTCACCCCAGAAAGTACGGCGGGATGATCCGCAGGGCGCGGACGATGAGCAGCGCGCACAGGTGCAGCGGATACGCCGCGTAAAAGAAGAACGTCAGCGCCTTGCCGTGCGGGCCGGGTTTGCCGTTATAGAGCAGAATCGGAATGGCCGACAGCGCCGCGCAGAGGGAAATCGTCACCCAGCCGCGCGCCACGCCGGAAAACAGCAGCGAAGCGGAATACAGCAGCGTCAGGAGCACGGTAAACAGCGCCTGACGCTTTTTGTCGCCGCCCGCGTAGCCGTAGGCGAGGCAGAGCGCCACGCCCAGCCAGCCGAAGCTCACCTGCGTGACCATGGCCAGCAGCATCAGCGCCAGAATGGAGAGCGCGCAGGGCAGCGGACGGGCGGAAAGCGCCCGCGCCGCGCACAGCGCAAGCAGCCCCAGAAGCAGCGAAAAAACGACGTTCTGCTCCATCGCGCTGGAGAGGCGGCCAAAGATCAGCAGATCGAACGGAAGCTCCGAAACGCAGGCCAGAAGCAGCAGCCGCCGCGCATAGGCGCGGATATCCCGCGTGTGCGCGAAGCCCTGCGCGAGCAGAAAGCAATACAGCGGAAACGCCAGCCGCCCGACGCAGCGAAACGCGCTTGCGGACGGGAAAAGCGCCAGCCCGGCGTGATCGACGCACATACAGACCAACGCAATCAGGCGCAAAACAAACGAGGACAGAGCGCTTTCCCTCCTTATTGGGCGAATGGAATATGGCATGAGGCGCCGCGAAGCCGGGCAGGCGCGCCCCGCCGCCTTCACGGCCTCATTCGGCCGAAACTATGATACAACAAGTTTCAAAACCTTGTCAATGTTCGGAAATATGGCCGAACGAAAACGAAAAAGCGGGCTGACAAGCCAGAAAAAAACGGAAATCACATTGCAAACACGAACATTTGATGATATAATGCGAATGCTGTTTTGATTTTAAGCTGAGCTTTCCGTCAGTGAAGCACGCAAGGAGGAACAATCACCATGAGCCGAGTCAGAAGAATCTATGCAGAAAAGCGCCCCGGTTATGACGTGGCCGCCCGTCAGCTCTGCCAGGAGCTGCGCGAGGCGCTGGGCACGGAGGCGATTTCCCATGTGCGTATTTTCCAGCGCTATGACGTGGAGGGGCTGAGCGACGCGGCGTTTGAAAGCGCGCGCGGCATCATCTTCTCCGAGCCGAACGCCGACACGCTCTATGATGAAACTCTGCCTCAACTGGACGCTCAACTGCTCGCGGTGGAGTATCTGCCCGGCCAGTATGACCAGCGCGCGGACAGCGCCGCCCAGTGCCTGCAGCTTCTCAGCCCGGAGCAGGCGAAGCCGAAGGTGGCCTGCGCGAAGGTCTACGCCATCGAGGGCAACGGCGTGACGGGCGAAATGATGGAGGCCGTCGCGCACCATGTCATCAACCCGGTCGAGGCGCGCCGCGCGAGCATGGAGAAGCCGGAGACGCTGGAAATGCAGGCCGACGTGCCTGCCGACGTGGCGGTTGTCGAAGGCTTTACGCAGATGAACGACAAGGCGCTCGGCGAGATGGTGGCGCGCATGGGCATGGCAATGAGCGCGGAGGATCTCTGCTTCTGCCGCGATTATTTCCGCGACACCGAAAAGCGCGACCCGAGCGTGACCGAGCTGCGCGCCATCGACACCTATTGGTCGGATCACTGCCGCCACACGACCTTCCTCACCGCCATCGACGAGATCACGTTTGACGACGGCCGGTTCGCCGCGCCGGTCAAGGCCGCCTATGAGCTGTACGTGGAAACGCGCAAGGACGTTTACGGCGCGCGCCAGAAGGATATCTCGCTGATGGATATGGCGACGCTCGGCGCAAAGGCGCTGCGCAGGATGGGCAAGCTCGACGACCTTGACGCTTCCGACGAGATCAACGCCTGCTCCATCGTCGTCACCGCGAACGTGGACGGCAGGGAAGAGCCGTGGCTCATCATGTTCAAAAACGAGACCCACAACCACCCGACGGAGATCGAGGGCTTCGGCGGCGCGGCGACCTGCCTCGGCGGCGCGATCCGTGACCCGCTCTCCGGCCGCAGCTACGTCTATCAGGCGATGCGCATCACCGGTTCGGGCGACCCGCGCGTGCCGTACAGCCGCACCCGCGCGGGCAAGCTGCCCCAGCGGCGCATCACCACGACCGCGGCGCAGGGCTATTCCAGCTACGGCAACCAGATCGGCCTCGCGGCGGGCAAGGTGCAGGAATACTATCATCCGGGCTTTGTCGCCAAGCGCATGGAGCTGGGCGCGGTGATCGCCGCGACCCCGCGCGACCACGTGCGCCGCGCGCAGCCCGAACCGGGCGATATCGTGATGCTGCTGGGCGGGCGCACCGGCCGCGACGGCTGCGGCGGCGCGACGGGCTCCTCCAAGGCGCACAACGCGCAGTCGCTCACGACCTGCGGCGCGGAGGTGCAGAAGGGCAACGCGCCGACCGAGCGCTGCATCCAGCGGCTGTTCCGCCACGCGGAATTCGCGCAGATGATTAAGCGCTGCAACGACTTCGGTGCGGGCGGCGTGTGCGTCGCCGTCGGCGAGCTTGCGCCCGGCCTTGTGATCGAGCTGGACGCCGTGCCGAAGAAATACGAGGGTCTGGACGGCACGGAGCTGGCGATTTCCGAATCGCAGGAGCGCATGGCCTGCGTCATCGCGCCGGATATGCTTGAGCGCTTCAAGCAGATGGCCTACGAGGAGAATCTGGAGGCGACGCAGGTTGCCGTCGTCACCGAGGAAGCGCGCCTTGTGATGCACTGGCGCGGCAAGACGATCGTGGATCTCTCCCGCGCGTTTCTGGATACGAACGGCGTGACCCAGCACGCCGAGGCGGAAGTCGCCGCGCCGGACGAGGCCGCGCCGTATCTGACGAAAAAGCCGGATTTCGCGAAGGATCGCACCGTGCGCGAGGCGTGGCTGGCGATGCTCTCCGATCTCAACATCTGTTCGCAGAAGGGGCTTGTCGAGCGGTTTGACGGCACCATCGGCGCGGGCACGATCCTTGCGCCCTACGGCGGCGTGTACCGCGACAGCCCGAACGAGGCCATGGCCGCGCTGATTCCCACGCCGGGCGAAACGACGACCGCCACCCTGATGAGCCACGGCTACGACCCGGAATTGAGCACATGGAGCCCGTTCCACGGCGCGGTCTACGCCGTCACCGAATCGCTGGCGAAAATCTGCGCGGCGGGCGGCGACGTCTCCCGCGCGCGGCTGACGTTCCAGGAATATTTCGAGCGCCTGAATCGCAATAAGCTCAGTTGGGGCAAGCCGGCGGCGGCGCTGCTCGGCGGCCTGAGCGCCCAGCTCGGCTTCGGAACGGCCTCCATCGGCGGCAAGGATTCCATGAGCGGCACGTTCGAGGATATTCATGTTCCGCCGACGCTTGTTTCCTTCGCCGTGGGCATGGTGGACGCGCGCAACGTCGTCTCCACCGATCTCAAGGGCGCGGATGGACATCGGCTGGCGCTGCTGACGCTGCCGGTGGACGACGCGCTCGTGCCGGAATACGACAAGGCGCTGATGCTCTATGAATCCCTGCATCAGGCGATTCTGCGCGGCGACGTGCTCAGCGCGCACACGGTCGGCCGCGGCGGCATTGCGGCGGCGGTGACGATGATGGCGATGGGCAGCCGCATCGGCGTGAAGCTGACGGACGTGGCGGAGGAAGAGCTGTTCCTGCCCGCTTACGGCGGCATTGTGGTCGAGCTGAAGCCGGGCGCGCCCGTTCCGGCGGGTCTGCGCGAAATCGGCGTGACCACCGAGAGCGCGACGCTTTCCGCCTGCGGCATGACCCTCAGCCTCTCCGAGGCGCACGGCGCATGGAGCGAGCCGCTGGAGAGCGTCTTCCCGACGGATGCGAAGGCCAAGCACACGACCGCGCCGTTCATCCCCTACGAGACGCGCAGCGCCGCGCGTCCGAAGCTGCAAATCGCCAAGCCGCGCGTGTTCATCCCGTCCTTCCCCGGCACGAACTGCGAGCTGGACAGCGAAAAGGCGTTCCGCCGCGCGGGCGCGGAGACGGATGTGTTCGTCTTCCGCAACCTGACGGCGAAGGGCATCGAGGAATCCGTCGAGGCGCTGGTCAAGGGCATCAACGCCGCGCAGATCGTGATGCTGCCGGGCGGCTTCTCGGCGGGCGACGAGCCGGACGGTTCCGGCAAGTTTATTGCGACCGCGCTGCGCAACCCGCGCATCATGGAGGCGATTATGAACCTGCTGAATCAGCGCGACGGCCTGATGCTGGGCATCTGCAACGGCTTCCAGGCGCTCATCAAGCTCGGCCTTGTGCCGTATGGCGAGATTCGCACGATTCGGGAGGACGACCCGACCCTGACCTACAACACCATCGGCCGCCACGCCGCCACGCATGTGCGGACGGTTGTTTCCTCCGTCAAATCCCCGTGGATGGCGGGCGTGAACGTCGGCGACGTCCATCAGGTCGCGATTTCCCACGGCGAGGGGCGCTTCGTCTGCCGCGAGGCGCAGCTCAAGCAGCTGGTGGCCAACGGCCAGATCGTCACGCAGTATTGCACCATCGACGGCGTGCCCGCGGTGAAGATGCCGGAAAACCCGAACGGCTCGTATTGGGCGGTCGAGGGCATTTGCTCGCCGGATGGCCGCGTGCTGGGCAAGATGGGGCACAGCGAGCGCATCGGCACGAACGTCGCCCGGAATATCCCCGGCGAAAAGGATCAGAAGATTTTTGAATCCGGCGTGGCGTATTTTGGGTAAAACTTAAAAGAAAAAGTCCCGCCGATCAGCGGAAAAGCTGGTCGGCGGGACTTTTTGGGCATTTATAGGATCAGATCAGGCGCATACCAATCGCTCAATTTTTTGGATTTGAAATCGTATGCTTTTCCTGTCTGCGCGTCAATCATCATCCATCCGTCATCTTTCCATTTCTTGGCATATTTGACAGACACGCACCACGTCGGAACGGCGATATATTCCATATACCGGGGATCGTTTGTATTCAGATAATCGGTTGACGCATCCATATAGATGACATAGCCTAAAATGGCATAATGGAAGCTTTCGATATTTCCGCTATTCATGCTTTCCCGAATGGCATGCTCGATTTTCTCCCACGAGCAGAGCGGCATATCTTGCGCAATGATACCGATTTCTTCCCAAATTCCAAGACCGGAAAGCGACCAGAAATCCGGCGCATAATAGCTGTAAATATACTGGCTTTTTTCGCACATCACACGTCGCAGATTTCTGGAAGCCGTTGCGCTTTCTTCAAAAGCGGCTCCAATGCCGGAAATGACGGGAATGCCATGGAGCATCGGGAGATAGGAGACGAAATAGCCGCCGACTTCAGATAAAGAACCGCATGGAACGTTTTTCTTAAATCCTTCGGATGAAAAAAACATCCACGGGCTTTGAAGGGTGACAGACTGCGGCAGTACGTCCGGCTTTGTGCGCTCATCAAGAGATTGGATCATCAAGGCGCCCTGCCTGATGGCCCAATCCATTGAGGCAGACTGATTGGCGGCAAAAACCTGATCGAGATGAATTTCACTGTTTGGCAGAAAAAGATTTTCGTATGTCTTTTCTGGATATGTTCCGATTTCAGTCTTTCCCGACAGACCGTATTTTTCATAATCCATCTGAACGACGGATGGATAACCGGATAATTCGCCTTGGCCGGTTTGTTCAATGTCTTTTAAGCGCACTTTCAGTATCGGCAGCGCGTCTGCTTGGGGAATATACAGGTTTGAACGGAATTCAGCGCCTGCCGTTGCATCGACCTGCTTTCGCAGCGCGGAAACAGAGAATCCGTCGCCGCCTGCTGTCGCAAGCGAGGGCACAAGCAGCAGGACGCAGAGCCCCAAGATCATTTTCTTCATGTTCTTCTCCTTATCGGTCGGAAGGAAATTTCAATAAGATAATTTCTTCATTTTTGTGTTCCGTTTTTTCAATTTGAGCGGGGGCTGTTCAACCTGTGCCAAGTCCCTGTCGTTCATGCGCACGCTCACTTCCTTTCACTCTATAGACGACAAAAACGCGCCGTTTTTTATCATTGTTTTTCAAAACCTTTGATTTTTTTGCGAAGAAGGCGGGATGACTCGATTCCTTTGTATCGTGACTTTGAAATCGAAAGCCTTGCTCTGGCGAGAGCGCAAATCCCATCTTCTTTTTTCGTTGACGCGGCCTTTCTTCCTGCCGTCCGCATGAACGACGGGACGATTTTCGTATTTTTGTGTGTTATACTTTTTTGGTCAAACTTTTCCCCGCCCTCGCGCGTATATAGGGTGAAGGATTCTTCAAGCAACAAAACGAAAGGGGGAGCGGCGTATGGAATCCAATGCGTTTTCCCGCATCGCAGAGGAAAATATGCAGGGGCTTTATCGACTCAGCTTCAGCATTTTGCATACGCGCCACGACGCGCAGGATGCGGTTCAGCAGGGTTTGCTCCGTGCATGGGAAAGACGGGAGACGGCGAGACCCGAACAGATTCGCGCATGGCTGACCCGGATTGTCATCAACGAATGTCACAACATCCAGCGCAAGCGCATGCGCGTGGTGCTGATGGATGAAATGCCGGAAATGGCCGCGCCGGAGGATACATACGAGGCGGAAGCGGAACTGCGAAGCGCCATAGACGGTCTGCCGGAAAAACTGCGTGTGCCGCTGCTGCTGCGCTATATGGAGCGCTATTCGGAAACGGAAATTGCGCAGACGCTCGGCGTGCCGGTGACGACCGTGAAAAATCGGCTTTTTCGCGCAAGGCGCGCGGTGCGCGCCAAGTTCGACGAGGAGGTGACGTTTGAGTGAAGCGTGTGATCGACGAAAAGACGCTGAAAGCACTTTATCCGCCGATGGAAACGGCGTTTGAGGCGCAGATGCGTCAAACCCTGCGCAGCCTGCCCGTCGGGCGCAGACATCGAGGCGCGCGGCGCAAGCCTGCCGCGGCTTTGGTTGCGGCGGCGGTGCTCGTGCTGCTGGCGGCAACGGCGCTGGCCATTGCGGCACTCAGCGGATTTTTTACAGAAGCAACGGCGCTGCCGTTAAATAGCAGCTATATGGAAAATTGGTCGCTGGGCGAAAAAGAGGCGGTGGCGGCGCTGCTGGTTCAATACGATTTGCCGGAGGATCGCGCGGCGTGGGAGGACGCGCTGCAAGAGAGCAGCGCAAGGCGGCGCGAGGCGGCGCTGGACGCGCTGTTTATCGAGCACTATGCGGTAACCTCCGGCGGAAGACGGAACATATCGCTGCACAGCATCATGCAGCAGGAGCTGGGCGAGCTTGACCCGGAATGGAGCTTGGAACAGAAGGCGGCGTATTCCGCGCTGGAAAGCGAATTTGAACTGGGCGGCGCCGACGAGGACGTCAACCTCCTGCCGGGGGAAGACGACATCCCACGCGAGGAGGCCGTGAAAATCGCCAAAGATGCGATTCAGGCGGCGTTCGGCTTTACGGATGAGCAGATGGAAAACGCCGTGCTGTGGGAACTGAGCTTTTTGGTGCACCGCTCGGAGCTGGGCGTGAAGCCGCCGTATTATTCCGTGTGCCTTGCGATTTGCGACGAGGCGAATGTGTGGAAAGCCGAATACGCGGCCATTTCCGGCGCGGGCGAGGTGCTCACGAGCGCGGACGGTTACCTTGGCGTGGAATCTCCGCAGGAAGCGGCGGCGGCGCTTCATACGGTTGCGTATTACCAGTCGGATGCGTTCGATCAGGACAGAGCGCGCGAGCTGGCGCGCCATGGGCAGACGATCACGGCGATTGAGCCGCAGATCGTCACATGGGAGAATCAGCGGATTGACGAGCTGCTGACCCTGCAAAACGGAACGGTTTTGGCTGCGGGGAGGGAAATGGCGGAAAACAACCGGGATACGCGCCGGGTGTTCGCCGCCTGCATAAACGAAGATGGAGAGACGATCTGGCGCGCGACCCTCGATGCGCAGGAGAACGAACAGTGCAGCGTTACCGGCGCGATGCAGTTGGAGGACGGCCGGATTCAGTTGATGCTCAACCGAAGCCGCGAGGTGAACCATGAGTTTGAATACGATCTCTATGAACTGGCGACGCTGAGCGAGGACGGGAAGCTGCTGGACAGGCGGCAGCTTCCGTCGGCCAGCGCGCTCAGCGGGCTGGATGCGGGCAGTCAGGAGGTTCTTTTCTGCGATCCGGGTCACGGCGGGCTGATCATCAGCGGCTCGGTCGGAACGAAAAACACGCCGTTTTATGCGCAGGTGGATGATCGCGGCGACGTGGTTTTTCATCTGGATATGCGCGAAACGGTCACGGGTCTATACGCGACGCGGGACGGTTACGCGCTCGTCGGTTGGGACAAGACCGAGCAGAGAACGCGGATGGCTTTTTATGACATGCAGGGGCAGAAAATCCGGGAAGCCGAAGCGGATGCGCTGCCTGCGGGCTTCCATGTGACGAGCCTGTACCCGCAGGCGGATGGCACGATGTGGGCGGTGGATGATTCGCTGACAGCGGCGGAGGTGCAGAAGCTGCTCCGCCTGGATGAAAACGGGCGCGTCATGGAGGAATATGCCATGAATGAGAACATGGGCGCGTCGGCGTTTCAGGAGGCCTTTATGCGCGTTGGCGGCACGGTTGCCCTGCTCAACCGCCATAAAACGAGCAGAGACGAGCAGACGAGCGCCACCCATTGCGGATTGATGGTTCTTCGAAACGGCAGGATGGAGGAAGTGTATGTGCGCGGCATGGATTGGAGCAACCTCGATTTCAGCCGCCCCAAGGCGGCGGCATTTTCTCCGGAGAGCCGCAAGGTGTTCATATTCCAGCTCGGCGGACAGGACTATATCGCCGAAACGGGCGGACGTACTCCGGTTCTGTCTCAATGGGCGATTGTAGAGTTGCCGGAATAAGCGAACCCCCTTCCGATCCTGTGGGTCGGAAGGGGTTTTGTCTGCGCGGCGAACGCATCGACGGGCACAAAAAAGAAGGCTCATTCGCCTTCCGGTTTGATATCCGATTGTTTATCGCTCTGCGCCACGACGCGGCAAAGCTCGAGCATCAGCCGCTGGGACGCGGACGAGCAGCCGTTGGCGATTGCGGCGACGCTCTGGCCGAGCGATTCCGAACCGCGGCTCGGGCGCTGGGAAAAATCCTCCCCGATCATGCAGCCGTTGAGCAGGGCGGACAGCGAAACGTCGAGGACGGAAGCAATCTGCGCCAGCATCTCCAGCGAAATCGGGCGTTCGCCCCGCTCCAGACGGCCGAAATGAAGCTGGGAAATTTTCAGGCGGTCGGCGGCTTCCTCCTGCGTGATGTCAAGCGCGGTGCGCGCGGCGCGGATGTTGCGGCCGATGGCCTTGAACGAAACGAGCATGTCGAGTTCCTCCCGGGCAGATTGATGATATAAATATCATATCCCGAAAGGCTCAAAATGAACACGTCCCATTGTGTCAGATCATGTCAGCGTGGATGGAAAGGCGGCGAGATTATTTTGCAAATCGGGAGGCGCGGGGCGGGAGGGCGCGTTTTGCGCGTCACAGGCTCAGCAGAATGTGGGAGCTGAACACGCCGTCCTTCGCGGCGATGGAGAGCGTGCCGTTGTGGCGCTTGACCGTTGCGGCGACGGAGGCCAGACCGACGCCGTGATCCTTTTTATGCGAGGTGGGCAGGCCGTTTGGGGCGAAGTCGATTCCGCCGACATAGCCGTTTTCCACGGACAGGCCGAGCATCGCGCCGCCGATCATGCCGGAAACCACCCGAACCTCTCGCGCCTCGACGGGCAGGGCGCAGACGGCGCGCAGCGCGTTTTCCAGCAGGTTGCCCAGCATCATGCACAGATCGACCTCGTCGAGCGGCAGGCGCTCGGGCAGATCGAGCCGCCAGGATATCCGCGTGTTCTGGGTCTCGGCGATGCGCTGATAGTGGCCGGCAATCGCGTCCAGCGCGGCGTTGGCACAGAGCATCGTGTGCGGGGAGGCCAGCCGCCCCTCGTATTCGGCCAGATAGTCGTTCAGCTTGTCGTATTTCTTTGCCTCGCTCAGTCCGGCGATTACGTGCAGATGCTGGCGGAAATCGTGACGGAGCTGCCGGGTCGCGTCCATGTGCTCGCGCAGCTCGCGGTATCGTGTGTTCTCCATGCTCAAAAGCTGGTTCTGCGCGTGCAGCTCGGCGGCCTCGCTCATCTTTCGGGTGGTGAGGTAGACGAAGTAATAAGACCAGAACAGAAGGCTCAGAAAGCTGATGAGCAGCACGATGCTGATTTCCCGCACGCGCCCGGTCAGCACGACGGCGGGGTATATCGGCGTCATCCAGATGAACAGGCCGGTCAGAAACAGCGGCGCGACGAACAGCGCGCGCCAGATGGCGCTGAAGCTGACGTTGCAGAGCATCCAATGAATTTTCCTGCGAAAGAGCAGCGAAAAAACCAGCAGAACGGCGAACGTGAGGGCCAGACCGATCAGCCCGGAGGGGAGCGTGAACACCGGATGGTCGTTGTGCAGCTCGAGCGGCGCGCAGAGATAGCAGCTCAGCGTGGCGGAAAAGGAGACGAGCATCGTGGCGGTGAAAAAGACGAACAGCGCCTTGGACGGCGGCAGCGCGACCGATTTCAGATAGAGCAGCAGAAAGAGCAGCAGGGCGGGGAACAGCAGCGCGTTGACGGAAAGCTGAAAGCGGCAGCAGGCCAGCGCGCCGATTCCGACGAACGCCGTGACGCCCAAAGCGCCGAGCGCGGCGAGTTTTTTGAGCGGCAGGCGCAGAAAGCCGGAAAGCGGCAGATAGCACAGCAGCGCGAACGGACAGCAGATGGCCAACTTGGCGGCATAGTGGGCGAAAAACATGGCCGTTACCCCCTTTTCATGCGCTTGATCTGGTATTCGGAGAAGCGGTTGACTAAATCGAGCCGGTTGCGCTGGCGCAGGGGGAAGCGCAGGCCGTCGGTCAGCAGGATGCTGTCGCCGTCGAGCTTGAGCGCTTCGTCCATGTTGACGAGCACGCCGCGGTTGCAGGGCAGAAAGCGCTCGTCCCCGCGCAGGGCGGCCTCCAATTCGGCGAAGGTCTGCGAGCTTTTCAGGCATGCGCCGGAAACCGTGAAGATGTCCAGCGCGTGCCCGTGGGAGGTGACGGCGACAATCTGCCCGTGCGGCAGGCGGATGGTCTGGCGCGGCAGGTGGATTTCGACGAGCTGCTCGCTCTCCTCCATCAGCCGAATCGCCCCGGAAAGCACGTGATCGAGCCGGGCGGCACTGTAAGGCTTCACCAGATAATCAAACGGGTGAACCGGAAACGCATCGAACGCATATTCCTTCGAAGAGGTCAGGAAGACGATCAGGCAGCGCGCGCTCCGCTTGCGCACCCGCTGCGCAACCTCGATGCCGTTCATGCCCTCCATGCAGATATCCAGAAAAACGAGCGCGTCGTCCCCCGGCGTAAAGCCGCTCAGAAAAGCTTCCCCGCCGTCAAAACAGGCGATGCTCGCGCCGTCCGGAACGCGAACCAGCAGATCCTGCCGGAGCAGCTCGCGCGTCTGCGCCTGGTCATCGACGATGGCAATGCGTATGTTCATGGCAAACACCCTTCCTCCGCAAGTGACGATAAACTCAGTATACCATAAACGGCCGCGCGCCGCGCGTAAATATTTGGGGAAAATGCCTACTGTTCGTGCAGAAAAAACGTCGTTCGCGCAAAAACGCTTGCATGAATCGCGCTATTGGTCTATACTGAGCGTGACCTAAAAAATGATCGAAAGATCGACGAAAGGATGGTTTTTCCCATGAAAAAGATGCTTGCAATGCTGCTGGCCGTGCTGACCCTGTGCTTCGGCGCCGCCGCGATGGCCGAGAGCGTTCCCGAGGCGGACGCCGCCGCCGAGCAGGCCGCGCTGACCGACCTGACCGCCGAAGGCCAGTTGATTCAGGCTGAGAGCTTCCAGTTCTATATCCCGGCCGACTGGGAGACGGTTGAGCTGAATGACGAGGAGATCGCCGAGGGCTATGTCTTTGCCGCCGCTTCCGCGGACGGTGCGAACAGCCTGGTCATCACCTACGCCGCGATGGATGCGGCGATGACCGCCGAAGAGGCGCAGCCGGGTCTGGCCGAGGTCTATCCGACCGCGACCGTGCAGGATCTCAATGGCACTTCCGTCGTCGCGTTCCACGACGCGGAGGAGGATGTGCTGGGCATCGTCGTGATGGATACCGTCGATGCGGGCTACTACATCTTCATGTTTACCCCGGCTTCCGACGAGGCGTTCCTGCCGGTGGCTGACGCGATTGCCGCTTCCTTCACCGCGGCTCAGTAAAAGAGCATCGGTCAAGCGATAAGTGCGATTCCTTAACAAAGCATTTGTAAAAGAGGCTGTCAAGCAAAAACTTGACAGCCTCAGTTTGTTGACATAAGCAAACTTGGCTTGAATAGCAAAATCAAGAAATTCAGCCATTCTTTCATTTGCGGAAAGGGCTATTCTCCCCCCCTTCGGGGGGGAGAATAGCTTTTTGTCTGCAGTCTGAGGCTGTCAAGCAAAAAACTTGACAGCCCCTTTCTCTATTCTGCCGAAAAGGCCGCGATGGCCGCGTCCAGCGCCGCAACCGAGCGGATGGCCTGCCGCCGGGTGAGAAGCTGACGGCGCACCTGCGAGGGCGCGTGTTCAAATAAGCGCCGCGCGTGGGAATCGCTTTCCAGCAGCGCGTAGAGATTCGGATATACGTTCAAGAAGCGTCACCTCCCGATGCGCCTAGTGTGCGCCGGGCGGGGGACGCTTATTCTCTGCCCGCACTTGACGCTTCTTGGAGGGGAGCGATATAATATAAAACCAGTGAAGCATGGAATGACCAGCAATCAATTTCGAAAGCGGGAGATGCGGGAACACCGGGTTCCTGCCGGGTCGTTGGGCGAAGCCCCAAACGTGACCCTGAACATACCCAAAAAAGGAGCAGAGATGACACCGATGGATGCGGCGCGCGCGGCGCTCAAAGAGGTTTTTGGCTACGACGATTTTCGCCCCGGACAGGAGGACGCGGTGGCCGCCATTCTGCGCGGGCGCGACGTGATGGCTGTCATGCCCACCGGCGCGGGCAAGTCGATCTGTTACCAGATTCCCGCGCTCGTGCTGGAGGGCGTGACGCTCGTCGTCTCGCCGCTCATTTCGCTGATGCGCGATCAGGTGTTCGCGCTGCTGCAAAACGGCGTTCGCGCGGCGTATCTCAACAGCTCCCTGACCCCGCGCCAGTATGCGCTCGCGCTGGAGAACGCGCGGCGCGGCACGTATAAAATCATCTATGTCGCGCCGGAGCGGCTGCTGACCGATTCGTTCCTCAGCTTTGCGAAGGGCGCGAAAATCGCGCAGGTCGTCGTCGATGAGGCGCACTGCGTCAGCCAATGGGGGCAGGATTTCCGCCCCGGCTATCTGCAAATCGCGCCGTTTCTGCGCGAGCTGCCCCGGCGGCCGCGCCTGAGCGCCTTCACCGCGACGGCGACGCAGGCCGTTCGCGCGGACATCGTCCGGCTGCTGGAATTGCAGAATCCATACGACATTCTGACGGGGTTCGACCGGCCGAATCTCTTTTTTGAGGTGCGCAGGGCGAAGGATCGCGACGCGGAGCTGCGCCGCTTTCTGGCGGAGCACCGGGGGCAGAGCGGCGTCGTCTACTGCGGCACGCGCAAGGGCGTGGAGGAAGTGACCGCCATGCTGAACGACTGCGGCGTGGACGCGGTGGGCTACCACGCGGGGATGGCCGACGAGCTGCGCGCCAAAGCGCAGGAGGATTTCGTCGCCGACCGCGCGCCGGTGATCGTGGCGACCAATGCGTTCGGCATGGGCATTGACAAATCCAACGTTTCCTTCGTCGTGCACTATAACATGCCCAAGGATTTGGAGAGCTATTATCAGGAGGCGGGGCGCGCGGGGCGCGACGGCGAGGATGCGGTCTGCTGCCTGCTGTATCAGCCGGGGGACGTGCGGCTGAACACCTTTTTGATCGACCACGCGCAGGATATGAGCCAGATGGACGAGCAGACGCGGCAGGTCGTCACCGCGCGCGCCAAGGAGCGCCTCCGGCAGATGACGTTCTACGCCACGGGCGGCGGCTGTCTGCGCGCGAAAATCCTCCAATATTTCGGTGAGAAGGTCGAAAAGCCGTTCTGCGGCAACTGCTCGGGCTGCATGGCGCGCGAGGAGGAGCGCGACGTGAGCCGTCAGGCCGGGCAGATCGTTGCCGCCGTGATCGCGATGAACGGGCGATACGGCAAGGCGACGGTGGCGCGCGTGCTCTGCGGTCAGGCGGACGCAAGGCTGCGCGAGCGCGGGCTGGATAAGCTCTCCGCCTTTGGCAGCATGAAGGCCGAGGGCGAGGCCAACGTGCGCGCGATGATCGACGAGCTGATCGCGGGCGACGTGCTGACGGTGACGGAGGGGGATTATCCGCTGCTCCGGGAGGGCGCTTACGCCCGCGACGTGCTGCGCGGGGATATGCCCATCCGCATGGCGCTGCTGCCGACGGACGCCGCGCCGGAAATCAAGCGCCGCGTGAAGCAAAAGGAATTTGTCAACAAGGCGCTGTACAGCCGCCTGTCCGACCTGCGCAAGCAGATCGCCATGGATCAGAACGTGCCGCCGTTCATCATCTTCACCAACGCCACGCTCAAGGATATGGCGGCCAAAGCGCCGCGCACGCGCGCGCAGATGCTCCGCGTCGCGGGCGTTGGCGAGGGGAAGATGCAGCGTTACGGCGACGCATTCCTGCGGGAAATCGCCGCCTACGAGGAGGATGAAACGTGAAAAAGGAGAGAGGGCTTGCGCTGGCGGCCTGCGCGGCGCTGGCCGCGCTGATGCTGCTGTTCGCCTCCCAGTGTTCGCCGCTGTACCCGATCAACCTCTGGGACGACGCAAACTGCCTGCTGACGGTCGGGCGGGTGATGCGGCGCGGGGGCGTGCTCTATCGGGATATCTACGAGCAGAAAGGGCCGCTGCTCTATCTGATTCACGCGCTGGCGGCCTGCATTTCCGATACGAGCTTTTGGGGCGTGTATGTGCTGGAAATCCCGGCGCTGACGGCGGCGCTGTATGCGGCCTACCGCCTTCTGCGGCTGAGGACGGGCGCGGGCTTCGCGCTCGGCGCGGCGGCGGTCTGGGGCGCGCTGACGGTGACCGGCGGCGCGTTTATGCGCGGGGACAGCGCGGAGGAATTCTGCCTGCCGCTGCTGACGGCGGCGCTGGCGCTGGCCTATGCCGAATACGGCAGGCGCGCCAGACCGATGCGCGCAAAGCGGCTGCTGCTCTGCGGCGTGCTGGCCGGGGGTATCGCGACGATCAAATATACGCTGCTCGGCGCGATGGTCGGGCTGTGCGCCGTCGAGGGCGCGCTGGCGCTGAAGGAGGGCGGCGCGCCGCGCGCGCTGAAAAGCGCGGGCGTGTTTCTGGCGGGCATGGCGATTCCGATTCTGCCGTGGGTGATCTATTTCGCGGCGAACGGCGCGCTCCGCGACGCTTACACGGCGTATATCTACAACAACGTCTTCCTGTACGGCGGCGAGGCCGCATCGTGGGGGCAGAGGCTGGGCGAGCTGGCGCGCTACGTTCAAAAAAACGCGCTGTGGGCGGTCCCGGCCGCGCTGGGGCTGGCCACGCTGGCGGCGGATCGGGGCGAAACCGCCGCCGTTCGGCTCTGCGTCGCGGCGATGGCGGCCGGTCAGTTTGCGGCGGTGTTCTTCGTCGGGCGCGTATGGGCGTACAGCCTGCTGGCGCTGGCGGCGTTCGGCGTGATCGGCTGCATGCAGCTCCATCGCGCGCTGAAAAAAATCGGCTGTCCGCGCGGGAAAAAGGCGCTGACGGCGGCGGCCTGCGCGGCAAGCCTGCTGCTGGCGTGGTTCGCCACGCCGAACGCATTTCTGCGCGGGCAGAAGCTCGAGCAGCTCGCGCAGGGGCGGCTGGCCGCGGCCATGCCGGAGGGCGCGACGCTGCTGCAATACAGCCATCTCGACGACGGGCTGTATCTGGCGGCGCATACGCTCCCGCGGGAAAAATACTTCGTTTTGCTGAACGTGCAGCTCGAGGCCATGCGCGACGCGCTCGACCGCGCCGTGCGCGAGGCCGTCCCGGATTATGTGCTGGTCAGCTGGCGGGCGCTTCCGGCGGAATTTGACCGATACGAGTTGATTGCTTCCGACGTGGGTTATGACGATGACAACCGGCTGAACAAGACGCTGTATCTGTACAGGAGGAAGAGCGAATGAAAAGGGCGTTCCCCGCGCTGCTGGCGATGCTCTGCGCGACGCTGGCGCTGCTGATTGCGACAAGCAGCTCGCCGCTGTACGCCGCCAATTTTTGGACGGATACGAACATCTATTTCACCATCGGGCGCGGCATGACGCGCGGGCTGATGCCCTATCGCGATCTGTTTGACCACAAGGGGCCGCTGCTGTTCATGCTCTACGCGCTGGGGGCGGCGATTTCGGATACGAGCTTCGTCGGCGTGTTCATTCTGGAGGCGCTGAGCCTCGCGGCGGCGGTTTACGCGGGCTGGCGGACGGTTTCGCTCTTCGGCGAGGGGCGGCTGACGCTGCTGAGCATGCCGATTCTGGCGGCGGTCGTTTGCTGCTGCACGGCGTTCACACAGGGCGGAAGCGCGGAGGAATTTGCGCTCCCCGCGCTGGCGGCGGGCGTGTATCTGGCGCTGGCGCTGATGGCGCGGCCGGGGGAAGCGGACGGACGGCGCGCGCTGGGCTTCGGCGCGGCGGCGGGCTGGGTTTTCCTCATCAAATACACGGATATCGGGCTGTTCGCGGGGCTGGGAATCGGCCTGCTGGCGTTTGTGTGGCGGCGGGAAGGCTTTGGCCGCGCGCTGGCTTCGGCGGGGCGGATGCTGCTGGGCGCGCTGCTGGTCTGCGCGCCGGTGGCGGCGTATCTGGCGGCCAACGGGGCGCTGGCCGCCTGCGTGGAGGTCTACTTCATCCAGAACCTGTTTGATTACAGCGGCGCGCCGATGAGCCTGAGCGGCCACGTCTATAACGCACTGGCGTATCTGCGCACACAGAGCGCGATCAACCCGGCGGTGGTGCTCCTCGTCGCGCCGGGGATGGTCTTTCTCCTGCTTTGGGCGGCGAAAAGGCATGAAAAGGGCATGGTTTGGCAGGCGCTGGCGCTGCCGATGGGCGCGGGGCTGCTGCTGCTGACCTGCTATTGGGGTGAAATGGCGCACCCGTATTATGCGCTGGTGTTCGCGGGGCTTTGCGCGCCGGGGCTGATTCCGCTGGCGTGGCTGGCCGGCTGGGCGGAGAAGCGCGGGCTGCTCGCGCGGGCGCTGCCGCTGGCGGGCGCGCTGGCGATTGTGCCGGTCTGCATGGGGCTCTGCCGCGCCGTGCCGCTGATGCGGGTGAAGAAGGCGGACATGGCGCAGACGGTCTTCGCGGAGATCATAAACCGGGAGGAAGAGCCGACGCTGCTGGACATCACCAGCCTGGATCAGGGGTTTTATCTGGCGGCGGGGATCGTGCCAAACTGCCGGTACTTCGCCGACAACAATTTGCAGACGCAGGAAAAGCGGGACGCGATTGCGTCGTATCTGGCCGAGGGAAGGACGCAGTTCGTCGTGACGCGCTATGCCGACCCCGGCGAGGCATACGAGCTGATCGCCGAGGCCGACGGCGTGTTTGACCTGAACGACATGCGGCATTACAAGCTGTATAAGAGGAAAGAGCCATGAGTGACACGAGAATTTCGGAAAAAGCGCTGCGCGCGTTTATGGAGCGTGCCTACGAAAAAGAGGGCTTTGAGGCGGAGGAAGCCCGACAGATTGCCGACGTGCTGATGCAGGCGGATCTGTTCGGCATCGAGAGCCATGGCGCGCAGCGGATGATGTATTACCACCAGAACATCAAAAGCGGGAGCGTCGATGTGCGCGCGCGGGCGGAGGTTCTGCGCGAAACGCCGGTTTCCGCGCTGATGGACGGCCATTTCGCGATGGGGCACCTGACGGCGGCGAAGGCGATGCGCATGGCCATTGAGAAGGCGAAAACGGCGGGCATCGGCATGGTCGCGGTGCGCAACTCGTCGCATTACGGCATTGCGGGCTATTACCCGCTGATGGCCGAGCGCGAGGGGCTGGCGGCGTTTTCGATGACCAACACCGGGCCGATTATGGTGCCGACGTTTGGGCGCGAGATGATGCTGGGCACGAACCCGATGGCGTTCTGCATGCCCGCCGATCCGTATCCCTTCTGGTTCGACGCATCCACGACGGTGGTGACGCTGGGCAAGGTGGAGGTTTACAACAAGCGCGGCAAGCCCATGCCCGAGGGCTGGACGATCGACGGCGCGGGTCAGCCGTGCAGCGACGCGCACAGGATGAACGAATCCATCCTGAGCGGCGGTCTGGGCGGGATTCTGCCCCTCGGCGGCGAGGGCGAGCGGACGAGCGGCCACAAGGGATACGGGCTGGCCATCATGGTGGAGGCGCTGACGGGCGTGCTGGCGCAGGGCATGCTCAGCCCGGAGATGTGCGGCGCGCACGGCGACCACACGAGCCATTTCTTCATGGCGTTCGACCCGGCGATGTTCGGCGACCCGGCGGCCATCCGCGCGCGGATGAGCGGCTATTTGCAGGCGCTGCGCGAGAGCGAGAAAGCGCCGGGTTATTCGCGCATCTACACCCCCGGCGAGAAGGCGCACGAGGCGCAGCAAGACAGGCTGCAAAACGGTGTTCCGGTGGAGGAAAACACGCTGGCGGAGCTGCGGCAGATCGCGCGTGAATTGGGGATTGAGGGTGTGTAAGCCATGCGGAAGATGACGCAGGGGAGCATTGCGCGCCACCTCATCGCCTATGCGCTGCCCCTGATTCTGGGCAATTTGTTTCAGCTCACCTACAATGCGGTGGATTCCATCGTCATCGGCAAATTCGCGGGGGAAAACGCGCTGGCGGCGGTCAGCGCGGCGAACCCGGTGATGACGATTATGATTCTCGGCGTATCGGGCGTGAGCATCGGCGCGTCGGTGCTGATGAGCCGGTTTTACGGCGCGGGCGACGAGGGTGCGCTGCGCCGCGAGGTCGCCACGACGATTGTTTTCGGCGGCGCCGCGTCGGTCGCCGCGTTTCTGCTCGGCTGGCCGCTGAGCGGGCCGGTGCTGCGGCTGATGCGCGTGCCGGACGAAATTCTGGCGATGGCGACGCGCTATTTGCAGGTGATCTTCGTCGGATTCCTGTTCACGTTCCAATACAACATTCTGGCGGCGGCGCTCCGGAGTGTCGGCGACAGCAAAACGCCGGTGATCTTTCTGGCGCTGGCGAGCGTGATGAACGCGGGGCTTGACGTGCTGCTGGTGGCGGTCTTCCGCTGGGGCGTGGTCGGCGCGGGCATCGCGACGGTGATGGCGGAGGGGATCAGCGCGCTGCTGTGCGCGTGGCACATTTACCGGCGGATTCCGCTGCTGCATCTGGCGCGGCGCGAGCTGAAAATCGACAGGCGGCTGCTGCGGGAAACGGTTTCCTCCGGCGCGATTACGGCGATGCAGCAGGCGTGCCAGCCGATTGGCAAGGCACTGATTCAGAGCGTGATGAACGCGCAGGGCGTGAGCGTGATTGCGGCGTTCAACGCGGTGAGCCGGGTGGACGATTTCGCCTGCATCCCGGAGCAGAGCATTTCCTCGGGCATGATGACCTGCATCGCGCAGAACAGGGGCGCGGGGGAGCACGCGCGCGTGGGCGAAACCCTGAGGCGCGGCATGGCGATAGAGGCGGCCTACGGCGTTTTGATCTGCGCGGCGGTTCTGCTGGCGAAGGAGCCGGTGATGCGGCTGTTCGCGGCGCAGGACAGCGTGCGGATGGTGAGCATGGGCGTGGATTATCTGACGCTGATGGCGTTTTTCTACATCCTGCCGGGGATCACGAACGGCATACAGGGGTATTTTCGCGGCATGGGCGAGATGAAGACGACGCTGACGGCGACGTTCATTCAGATTTCGATCCGCGCGCTGGTGGTGGCCGTGCTTGTGCCGCGCATCGGATTGAACGGCGCGGCGTGGGCCTGCGCCGTGGGCTGGAGCGCGATGCTCTGCTATACCTTCGCGCGCTATCGCCGGGTGCGGGAAAACGAATAGGACAGAATAGAAAGCGAGACAAAAAACGTCGGGGCGGCTTGAACCGCCTCGGCTTTTTTTGTGCAGAATTTACTTTTTTAATCCAACAAAGATAGAAGATGAACATGTCTTGGGGTATGAGCTTTTTTCAGACTTAACAAAAATGAGGAACGTGTTATGATAAAAACAGAAGGATACCGAAAGGAATGGAAAGCGATGAAGGGCAATCTGATTTTGATTCATGGCGGCGGGCCGACGGCCGTGATCAACGCATCGCTGGCGGGGGCGATCCGTCAAGCGAAGAAAGAGCCGAACGTTGACCGGATTCTGGCGGCCATCGGCGGCACGGGCGGCCTCATGCGCGGGCAGGTGCGCGACCTGACCGACATCACCGAGGAGGAGCTCGCGCTGCTGGAACGCACGCCCGGAAGCGCCATCGGCACATCCCGCGACGCGCTGGAGGAACCGGAATACCGCCTGCTGGCGGAAAAATGCGTGGAGCTGGGCGCGAAATATGTGCTGATGAACGGCGGAAACGGCACGATGGACGCCTGCGGCAAGCTCTGCCGGATGCTGGCGGGCACGGACATCCGCGTGATGGGCATCCCCAAGACGATGGACAACGATATCGCCGTGACGGATCACGCGCCGGGGTTCGGCAGCGCGGCGCGGTATATCGCCCAGAGCGTCGCGGAGGTGACGGCGGATGTTCGCGGCCTGCCGATTCACGTGGTGGTGATCGAGGCGAGCGGGCGCAACGCGGGCTGGATCACCGCGGCCAGCGCGCTGGCGCGGCAGGCGGGCGTGGACGGCCCGGATCTGATCTATCTGCCGGAAAGGCCGTTTGACGAGGCGCAGTACCTGCGGGACGTTCAGAAGCTGATCGAGGAAAAGCACGGCGTGGTCGTCGTCGCGAGCGAGGGGCTCAAGGATAAGGACGGCAAGCCGATTGTCGAGCCGGTGTTCAAGGTCGGGCGCGCGACGTACTTCGGCGACGTATCGGCGCATCTGGCGAATCTGGTCATCAAGCACCTTGGCTACAAGGCGAGGAGCGAAAAGCCGGGGCTGCTCGGGCGCGCGTCGATTGCGCTGTCCTCCGACGTGGACAGGCGCGAGGCGATTCTGGCCGGAGAGGAAGCGGTGCGCGCGGCCTGCGCGGGCGAAAACGGCAAGATGGTCGGTTTCATCCGCGAGAGCACGAGCCCCTATCGGGTGCGCACGACGCTCATCGACGTGAACGACGTGATGCTGGTGGAAAAGAAAATGCCGGACGAATACATCAACGAGGCGGGCAACGGCGTGACGCAGGCCTTCCTTGACTGGTGCGCCCCGCTGATCGGCGAGCCGCTGGGCAAACTGATTTCGCTGAGGTAAGGGTTACGTTGGGGCGCTGCCCCAAGCCCCGGAAGGAACCTGAGGTTCCTTCACCTCCCACATATTGCCTTGCGGCATGCCGCATGGCAAAGGATGGGGTTTGGGGTCTGAGACCCCAAGCGGGTTCGGGCGGCAGCCCGGCACAGCCCTAAAGGATGATGAAATTTCACCCTTTTGAATTGGCGGAATTTGACGTATAATCAAAACATTAAAAGACATTTTATCCCAGAATGAACAAGGAGAAAGACATGGAAAACAAGAATAGGAAAGGGAGCCTCGCGGATCGGATTCCGCATCAGGTCTGGCTGCTGATCTCGTTCGCGGCGGCTATGGCGCTGTGGACGCTGCTATCCGTCATCCCGGCGACCTCCCGCGCGTTCCCGAACGTGTTCAAGGTGCTCGGCTCGATCAAGACCATGATCGACCGCGGCGTGCTGTGGAAGGATATCTCTTCGAGCCTGATCTCGGTGATCTCCGGCTACGCGCTGGGCTTTGTCATCGCGCTGCCGGTCGCCATCCTGATGGCGTGGTATAAGCCGGTTCGCTTCGTCATCGAGCCGTGGATCCAGTTCATCCGCAACATCCCGCCGCTGGCCTACGTGCCGCTGATCGTCATCGCGGCGGGCGTCGGACGCAAGCCGCAGATCATCGTCATCACCATCGCCTGCTTCCTGATTATGTGCGTGACCATCTATCAGGGCGTCATCAACGTGGATGAAACGCTGATTAAGGCGGCGCGCGTGCTCGGCGCGACGGACAAGGATATCTTCATCCGCGTCATCGCCCCGGCGACCCTTCCGTTCATCCTGACGGCCATCCGCCTCGGCGCATCCGTTGCGCTGACGACGCTGATCGCCGCCGAATCCACCGGCGCGATGGCCGGTCTGGGCATGCGCATCCGCAGCCTCAACAACTCGTTTGAAGCCGCGCCGATGCTGCTGTACATCATCATCATCGGTATTCTGGGCATCACGATTGAAAAGCTCATCAAGACCGCAGAAAGGAGGCTGACGTCATGGCAGGAGAAGCGCGAAATCTGACCGAAAACAACGTTCGCGTCAAGATTGACAACGTGCGCAAGGTGTTCAACACCCGCAACGGCGAGATGGTCGCCCTTAACGGCGTGAGCCTTGACATTCACAACAACGAATTCATCTGCGTGGTCGGCCCGTCCGGCTGCGGCAAGTCCACCCTGCTGAACATCATCGCCGGTCTGACCGAGCCGACCAGCGGCAAGGTCTACTGCGACGGCAAGGAGGTCACCGGCACCGGCACGGAGCGCGGCGTGGTCTTCCAGCAGTACGCGCTGTTCCCGTGGCTGACGGTGAAGAAGAACGTCATGTTCGCGCTGGAAATGCGCGGCGTGAAGGGCAAAGAGGCCGAGGAAGAGGCGCTCAAGTATCTGGCGATGGTCGATCTGGTCAAGTTCGCGGATCACTATCCCAAGGAGCTTTCCGGCGGCATGAAGCAGCGCGTCGCCATCGCCCGCGCCTACGCGGCGAACCCCGAGGTGCTGCTGATGGACGAGCCCTTCGGCGCGCTGGACGCGCAGACCCGCACCCAGCTCCAGACCGAGCTGCTGGAAACGTGGGAGCGCGAGAAGAAGACCTGCTTCTTCATCACCCACGACGTGGAGGAGGCCATCATTCTGGCGCAGCGCGTCATCATTATGAGCGCGCGCCCCGGCCGCATCAAGGATATCGTGGACGTCAACATCCCGTATCCGCGCACGCAGGAAACCAAGCTGACCCCGGAATTCAACGAGCTGAAGAACCACATCTGGAGCCAGGTCTATCAGGAGTATCTGGCGGTCAGAAAGTAAAACGTCCCCAAGCGGATCGGCAAATTCCGCTTCAATAAAAACGACAAATTCGGGAGGTAACAACATGAAGAAACTCATCGCTGTGCTGCTGGCGCTGTCCTGCATGCTCATCGGGGCTGCGGCTGTCGCCGAGACCCTGAACATCGCCTACATGCCCAACTACGGCAGCCTCTGGTCCGTGGAGACCGCGATCAACAAGGGCTACTTTGAGGAAGAGGGTCTGACCATCAACCTCGTCGAGTTCGCCGACGGCCCGACCATCATCGCGGCCATGGAAAGCGGCTCCATCGACATGGGCTACATCGGTCAGGGCGCGCACAAGCTGTGCATCAACGGCCGCGCTTCCATCTTCGCGCTGAGCCATATCTCCAACGGCGACGCGCTCATCGGCGGCAAGGGCATTACCACGGTGGAAGACCTGAAGGGCAAGGTTGTGGCCTACTCCTCCGGCACGTCCTCCGAGGACATCCTCAAGAACTCCCTCGACAAGGCCGGCATGACCATGGACGACATCAAGGCGATGGACATGGACGCTTCCGCCATCGTGACCGCGATGCTCTCCGGCGGCGTGGACGCCTGCGCGACCTGGAGCCCGAACAGCCTCAAGATCCTTGAGGAGATGCCGGACGCGGCCAAGCTGACCGACAACATGACCTTCAGCGACACCACCGTTTCTCTGGCGAGCTGGATCTGCATGCCGAAGTACGGCGAGGAGAACCACGACCTGCTGGTTCGCTTCACCCGTGCGCTGTTCAAGGGCATGGACTACAGCGCGAACGAGCACTACGACGAGGTCAGCGAGTGGGTTTCCAAGCAGACCGCGACCGATTATGAGTCCGTTTACAACCAGCGCGGCGACGCGCAGTGGCTGACCGGCAAGGAAGTGGCGCAGGGCGCTGCCGACGGCACCGTTGCCAAGTACTACGAGCTCCAGCGCGACAACTTCGTGAAGGCTGGCGCGGTGGAGAAGGATCCGGCGCCGGACGTTTCCGAGTACGTGCTCTTCGACGTGATGATCGAGGCCGGCAAGTAATTCCGGAAAGCGAAAACAAAACTGAAAGCCTGGCATTAGGCCACCCTTCTGCGGGTTGGCCTAATGCCTTTTGGCACATGGGGGACGGCGGCAGGCCGCCCGCGCGCGGGCCTTGGCTAAACGGGCGCGCGCGTTCAAAGAGGATTTCCGCAAAAAAAGGCGAACATTATCAGACAGAAGAAATCGGAGGCGGATCATTCCATGCTGTTTGTGCTCATCGTGCTGCTGCTTGTCGCGTCCGTTTTTGTGCTGCTGATGAAAAAGAACCGGGAATCGCTGTGCCTGCTGGGCATGTGCTGCAGCCTGATGGTGCAGTTTTCCGGCATCCTGATTTTCATTGCCAAAAAGGGCGGATATTCCAGAAGCATCATCAATTTTCTCTTTTTCTCGCAGGCGCTGAGAAATAAGCTGCAATACCTGTTTATCACGCTGGACGCGCTGGGCTACATCATCGCGGTGGGGCGCTATCTGTTCCCGCTGTTTTTGCTGGAAAGCGCGCTGCAATACTCGATGATCGGCTGGATCAGGCGGCACCCCGATATCCAGAAATGGATTTGCGTGCTGCCCGCGGCGACGCTGGCGGTGTATTTTCCGCCGGTGTTCCGCCTCATAGTGAACCAGTGGCCGGTCATGCACTCCGTGCTGGTCGAGGGCTCGTACTGGTGGATCACCGCGTATGTGGCGGTCGCGCTGGTGCTGATGATTCAGGAGCTTTTCGCCATCACGATGCGCTTTTGCCGCCAGCAGTTTGTGGGCATTGTCGGCTGCCATCTGGCGCTCAGCGGTCTGTATCTGCTCTACTGCGGGCAGGACCCCGCGCAGGTCTATCAGTTTTACAGCTACGACTATATCTGGAACAAGGGCATCGGCTATTTGCAATACGCGCCGACGATCGCGGGGTATGTGACTATCGTGGTCGTCAACGTCATCTGCGGCGTGCTCGGCACGATCAGCCTGCTGCACTACACGCAGGATTCGTTCCTCAGCGATCAGGAGGAGATGGCGCTGGAGCGCAAGTTCGACATCGCGCGAACGGGCGCGTCCGTGTTCGTCCATTCCATCAAAAACCAGCTTCTGGCCAACCGCATCCTCGAAAAGCGCATCTCGCAGGAGCTGGACAAGCCGGAGCCCGATTTGAGCCGCGTCCGCGCCTGCGTGAAGCAGCTTCAGGAGAGCAACGAAATGCTCATCTCGCGCAGCGAGGAGCTGTATCGCACGGTCAAAAACAAGTCCGTGACGCTGGTGCCGACGACGCTGGGGCAGATTCGGGAGACGACGCTGGAGCGGTTCAAGCGCAAATACCCGGATGCGCTGCTGGAATGTCGGTTAAACGAGAGCGAGACGGTGCTGGCGGACGGCAACTACCTGAGCGAGGCACTGTACAACCTGCTGACCAACGCATGGGAAGCGAACGTGGACGCGGGGCACGGGGACAGGCCGATCCGGCTGTCGAGCAGCCGGGAGCGGCTGTACGTTGTGCTGGAGGTTCGCGACGAGGGATGCGGCATGACCAAGGCCGAGCAGAAAAAGATTTTCGAACCGTTTTATTCATCCAAAAACAGCAACACGAGCTGGGGCATGGGGCTTTATCACGTGCGCACGATTGTGCGGGCGCATGTGGGCAGTCTGCGGGTGGAGAGCAAGCCGGGGCGGGGAACATCCTTCTTCGTGCTTCTGCCCAAATATGTGCAGGACAGGTGATGAAATGATGAAGATACTGATTGCGGATGATTTCGAGCTGCTTCGGGAGGACCTTTGCGACACCCTCGGCGCGCAGGCGGACATGGAGGTGGTCGGCGCGGCGCAGAGCGGCGCGCAGGTCGAGGAGATGGCCGCGCGGCTTGACTTTGACGTGCTGCTCATCGACATCGAGATGGAGAACACGACGGCGGGGATTCATGCCGCGGAAAACATTCTGGCCGAGAAGCCGGACACCATCGTGATTTTCCTGACCGCGCACGAGACGGAGAACATGATTCTCATGTCCATGGGCGCAGGGGCGGTGGATTACGTCGTCAAGGGCTGCGCGGAGGAGGAGCTGCTCGAACACATCCGCAAGGCCTACGAGGGCGAGCCGATGCTCGACGCGCGGGTGCAGCACATGGTGCTCAAGGAATATTCCCGCCTGCGCCGCTCGGAAAAGAGCCTGCTGTTTTTCATCAACAACGTGTCCCAGTTGACCCCGGCGGAGCGGAGCCTTGTGCGCTACCTGCTCGACGGGATGAAGGTCAAGGATATCGCGGCGGCGCGGTGCGTCGAGGTGGTGACGGTCAAAACCCAGATCAAGGGGCTGCTGCGCAAATTCGGCTGCACGAGAACCAAGGAAATTGTTGAAATGATACACGAACTGGGCGTAGAGCATTTGTTTTAACTCCTTCAGTCACGGCTACGCCGTGACTGAAGGATCATATTGAAGGAACATCAAGGAGGAGCATGATGAACATGAATTATTATCAGATTTCCGCGGAAGAGCTGGGCAAAAACGCGAAGGTGCCGCTGCTCAAGCTGGGCGATTCCGGCGAGGTGTTTTACGAAATCGCGCTGGAAATGGTAAACGAGATCGAAAAGAACAACGCTGTCGGCCGCCGCACGGTGTTCATCTGCCCGGTCGGTCCGGTGGGGCAGTATCCGATTTTTGTGCGGCTGGTCAACGAGCGCAGGCTGAGCCTGAAAAACTGCTGGTTCATCAACATGGACGAGTATCTGACCGACGACGGGGAATGGATTGACGAAAGCAGCGCGCTCTCCTTCCACGGCTTTATGAACCGCACGGTTTACAGCAGGATCGACCCGGAGCTGGTGATGCCGGAGAATCAGCGTATCTTCCCCGACCCGCACGACCCGGATCACATCGCCAAGGTGATCGACGAGCTGGGCGGCGTGGATATCGCGTTCGGCGGCATCGGCATCAACGGCCATCTGGCGTTCAACGAATCGCAGGACGAGCTGACGCCGGAAGAATTTGCGGCGCTGCATACGCGCGTGCTGGCGATCAGCCGCGAGACGCGCACCGCCAACGCCATCGGCGATTTGAACGGCGCGATTGACGCGATGCCCAAGAAGGCCGTGACCATCGGCATGGCGGAGATTCTGGGCGCGAAGAAGATTCGTCTGGGCGTTTTCCGCGATTGGCACCGCTCGGTGGTGCGTCAGGCGGCCTACGGCGAGGTGAGCGCGCACTTCCCGGCGACGCTGATTCAGCGCCATCCGGATGCGATGATTATTGTGAACGCGAACGCTGCGAAGCAGCCGTTTTAAGAGGGGAGAACGTCTCCATGGATAAGCTCCTGATTCAAAATGCGCGCGTTTATCAGAACGGGCGGTTCGTGCGCGCCGACGTGCTTTGCGGGGACGCGCTGATTGCGAAGATCGGCGAAAACCTGACCGATGAGGAAGCGCGCGTCATTCAGGCGGACGGCCTGCGCCTTGTGCCGGGGTTCATCGACGTGCACACGCATGGCGCGGCGGGCGTGGACGTGAACGCGGCGGACGAGGCGGGGCTGCGCAGGATTGCGGCGTTCTTCGCGACGCAGGGCGTGACGGCGTTCAACGCGAGCGTGTTGACCGATACGCCGGAGACCACCGAAAAATGCCTCGGCGCGATTGCCAATGTGATGAGCGACCGGGGCATGGGCGCGCAGCTCTTGGGCGCGCATCTGGAAGGGCCGTTCCTCGCGAAGGAATACAAGGGCGCCATGCCGGAAGCGCTGCTGCGCGAGGGCGACGAGAAGCTGCTGCGCGCGTATCAGAACCGGTTTCCGGGCGTGATCCGCTACATCACCGTGTCGCCGGAGGTGCCCGGCGTGGTGGACATGATCGGTAAAATCAGCCAAGACGTGACGGTGGCCATCGGCCATTCCGGCGCGGATTACGACACGAGCATGGAGGCCATCCGCCGCGGGGTGCGGTGCGTCACGCACACCTTCAACGCGATGCGCCTGTTCCACCAGCATCAGCCCGCCATCATGGGCGCGGCGCTGGAAAGCGACTGCTGGTGCGAGGCCATCTGCGACGGGCGGCACCTGCATCCCGGCACGGTCCGCATGCTGCTCAAGTGCAAGGGCTGGGATCGGGTCATCGCCATCACGGACAGCATCATGGCGGCGGGTCTGCCGGACGGCAACTACAAGCTCGGCGTGAACGACGTGGTCGTCCGGGATGGGGACGCGGTGCTCGCCTCAAACGGCGTTCGCGCGGGCAGCACGCTGACGCTTGCGCAGGCGCTCAGGAACATCGTGGCCTTCACCGATCATCCTGTGCAGGACGTGATCCCGCTGATGACCGCCAACCCGGCGAAAGCGCTGCGGATGGACGACCGAAAGGGCAGCATCGAGGTCGGCAAGGACGCGGACATGGTGCTGCTAGACGATGCGCTGAACGTCGTGACGACCGTGGGGCTCGGGCGCGTGATCTATACCGCCTAAAAGGGATGGCGCAATTTCATACTCGCGCGAACCGGTGATTTTTGCTATAATTACACGGTAAACGTGGACGGTTTTTGAACAAAGAAAACGGATTTTGATGAGGGATTCGTTTTCGCAACCCAATTTTTTGATGAGGTGAACGATATGCTCGTACCGATGAGAGCGATTCTGGCGGCGGCCGACAAATACCGCTATGGCCAGGGCGCGTTTAACATGAACAGCGTGGGGCAGATTGAGGCGGCGGTTCGAATCCACGAGCTGCTTCATTCCGGCGCGATTTTGCAGGGCGCGGAGGCTTCCAACGCCTTTATGGGCGGTGAACTGGACTTCATGCACGGCACGCTCGAGGCCAAGAAGGTCGGCGCAAAGCGCATCGGCGACGCGGTGAAGAAATACGGCGCGGACAGCCCGGTGCCGATTGCGCTGCATCTGGATCACGGCAAGAGCATCGAGAGCGTCAAGGCCTGCATCGACGGCGGCTACACCTCCGTGATGATCGACGGCAGCAGCCTGCCCTACGAGCAGAACGTTGAATTGACCCGCGAGGTCGTCAAGCTGGCGCATCCCTACGGCGTGAGCGTCGAGGGCGAGCTGGGCGTGCTGGCGGGCGTGGAGGACCACGTGTTCTCCGCGACGAGCACCTACACCAACCCGATGCAGGCGGTCGATTTCTTCAAGAAGACTGGCTGCGACGCGCTGGCCATCAGCTACGGCACCTGCCACGGCGCGAACAAGGGCAAGGACACGAAGATCCGCCGCGAAATCGCGATTGCGACGAAGGAGTGCATGCTGCACGAGGGCATCGAGGGCTATCTGGTCAGCCACGGCTCTTCCACCGTGCCGCAGGAATACGTTCAGGGCATCAACGCGCTGGGCGGCCAGCTCGAAAACGCCTTCGGCATCGACGTGGCGCAGCTTGTGGATGTGGCGCACTGCGGCATCAACAAGATCAACGTGGATACGGATATCCGTCTGGCCTGCACGCGCAACCTGCTGGAGCTGTTTGAAAATGAGCCGGAGCTGCGCGAGAGCGCTTCCATCGGCCGGCTCTACAAGGATTTGAAGAAGAACCCGAAGAACTTTGACCCGCGCAACTACGTCGCTTCCATTATGGACACGATCACCCTCGGCACGGTGCCGGACGCGCATGTGCAGAAGGTCGTGGACTGCATGAAGGACGGCGTGACGGAATCCATCGCGCCGCTGCTGGTGCAGTTTGGCAGCTACCGCAAGAGCCACCTGATCGAGGTCGTGACCTGCGAGCAGATGGCCGAGCGCTATAAGAAGGCGGGCATTTGATATGAAGCATATTTTTCTGAACCTCAAGCGGTTCGACATCAGCCCGGAGAAGGGCGGCGTGAACCGCCTCGCCCCGATGAAGGACTGGGGCAGGACGATTGTTTCCGGCACGCAGGACGCGCTGACGGCGTATGACCCCGCCGAGGTCGAGTTTGTCATGTACATGCCGGAGGCGCACCTGCTGGGCGCGGCCGCGGCGAAGACGGAAAACAGCCCGGTGCAGCTCGGCTGTCAGGGCGTTTATCGCGCGGATACGGCGGTGGGCGGCAACTTTGGCGCGTTCACGACGAACCGCCCGGCGAACGCCGCGGCGCAGATGGGCTGCGCGAGCACGCTGATCGGCCACTGCGAGGAGCGCAACGACAAGATGGGGATTCTGGCCGAGGCGGGCGTGACGGGTCAGGCGGCGACGCAGGCCGTCAACCGCATCCTCAACCAGGAGATCAAGTGCGCGCAGGCGGCCGGGCTGACGGTGCTCTACTGCATCGGCGAAAAGAGCGAGGAGCAGGCGGATTGGGAGAACGTGCTCGGCGCGCAGCTCGACATCGGCCTTGACGGCGTGGACAAGCGCAGGGTCGTGATCGCCTACGAGCCGATTTGGTCGATTGGACCGGGCAAGACCCCGGCGGACAAGCCCTACATCACCAAGATCGCGCGCTTTGTGAAGGCGCGCACGGGCGGGCTGGACGTGGTATACGGCGGCGGCCTCAAGCAGGACAACGCGGCCATGCTGGCCTCGATTGACGAGATCGACGGCGGCCTGATCGCGCTGACGCGCTTCAGCGGCGAGATTGGCTTCTACCCCGACGAGTACCTCGACATCATCCGCCGGTATCTGGGCAAATGAGAAGCGATGAGGGCTCTGCCCTCAAACGCCCGCAAGGGAACTGAGTTCCCTTGACCTTCCCCTTCATTTATCGCGCTGCGATAAATGGATATAAAGATGATTCAAACCACCGCGAATCGAAGAAGGGAGTCTGGGCAGCAGCCCAGCGTAAAGGAGAAGAAAGATGAAGCTCGATTTTGAATATGGGCAGGGCCTGATGAGCGCCAATCTGCCGGACAACACCGATATCTTCGTGCCGGGCGAGACCGTGCCCGACCCCGAGTGCCTGCCGCAGGATTGGGATACCCTGTATGGCGAGACGCTCAAGAGCATCCGCAACCCGATTGGCATGAAGCCGCTGCGCGAGCTGGCGCACAAGGGCAGCACCGTCGTCATCATCATCCCGGATATCGTCAAGGGCGGCAATCAGCCGACCAGCCACCGCAAGGTCGCCATCCGCGCCTGCATCGACGAGCTGTATTCCGTCGGCGTGGAGAAGAAGGACATCCTGCTGCTGTTCTCCAATGGCCTGCATCCGCGCACCAGCGTGCCGGAGATGAAGACGATCCTCGGCGACGAGCTGTTTGGCGAATTCTATTATTCCGGCCAGATCACCAGCCACGACAGCGAGGATTACGAGCACCTCGTCGATCTGGGCTATACCGATCACGGCGACCACGTCATTATGAACAAGTACGTCTACGATGCGGACGTCGCGATCCTCATCGGCCATACGCAGGGCAACCCCTACGGCGGCTACTCCGGCGGCTACAAGCACTGCGCTACGGGAATTTCCCACTGGCGCTCCATCTCCGCGCACCACGTGCCGCAGGTCATGCATCGCGCGGACTTCGTGCCCGTCTCCACCCACAGCGAGATGCGCAACAAGTTCGACCAGCAGGGCATGTTCATGGAAGAGAAGATGGGCAAGAAGTTCTTCTGCTGCGACGCGGTGCTGGACAGCAAGAGCCGCCAGATCGCCATCTTCTCCGGCTACGCGAAGGAGATGCAGCCCATTTCCTGGGAAGTTGCGGATAAGCGCACCTATGTTCACTGGGCGGAAAAGAAATACGACGTGGTGGTCTTCGGCATGCCGACGAACTTCCACTACGGCAACGGCATGGGCACCAACCCGATTCAGATGATGCAGGCGCTCTCCGCGCAGGTCATCCGCCACAAGCGCATCCTCTCCGACCGCTGCGTGTTCATCGTGTCGAGCATCTGCGACGGCTATTTCCATGACGAGCGCTGGCCGTACCTGCGCGAGCTGTACGACATGTTCCAGCACGACTACATGCAGACCCTGCCGGACATGAACCGCTACGGCGAGTATTTCGCGACGAACGAGGAATACATCCGCAAGTATCGCTTCGCCAACGCGTTCCACCCGTTCCACGGCTTCTCGATGATGTCCTGCGGCCACATCGCGGAGATGAACACCAGCGCCATCTACATCGTCGGTGCGCGCGAGCCGGGCATCGCCCGCGGCATGGGGCTCAAGACCCGCGCGACGTTTGAAGAAGCGCTCGAAGACGCGAAGAAGAAGATCGTCGGGCCGAACCCGAACATCCTCGCCCTGCCGCGCGCGTTCACGACGACGGCGGTGCACCTGTGCATGAAGGACCCGAGCCAGAACAGCCACAGCCGCGACGGCATCACCCATCCCTGCGGCGGGTGCTGAGATACCTTCGGAGATATGAAAAAATCCGAACCCCCTTCCGAAATAAACGGAAGCCGGGTTCGGATTTTTGGCGTTTGGTGCGGATAGCGGGACTCGAACCCGCACGCCGTGAGGCAGGGGATTTTAAGTCCCCGGTGTCTGCCATTCCACCATATCCGCGTAAACTACATTATATCGGTTTCTGGATTTATTGTCAAGCGCTTGAAAATTTGATACAATAGGCGGCAGAAAAGCAAAGGCGGCGAGAGAGATGCGAAAAAAAGCGGTGGAGCTTCCCGGCGTGACGCTGGGCGAGGGGATGCCCAAGGTCTGTGTGCCGGTGATGGGGGCGGACGCGCGGGCGCTCAGGGCGGCGGCGGACGCGGCGCGGGCGCAGGCGGATTTGATCGAGCTGCGGCTGGACAGCGTTTCTCCCGAGATGGACGCGGCGTGTTTGCGGGCAGCCTGCCGAACCGTTCGCGAGGCGGCGCGGGGAACGGCGATTTTGGCGACGATGCGCACGGCGCGCGACGGCGGCGCGGGCGACGCGGACGCGGCGCGCTACGAGGCGCTGCTGGTCATGCTGGCGCGGGAGCGGCTTTGCGACGCGCTGGATGTGGAGCTGAGCGTCGGCGAGGCGGCGTTTTCGCGGATTGCGCGGGCGGCGCACGAGGCGGGCATGCCGGTGATCGGCTCCTGCCACGACTTTGAGAAAACGCCGGACGCGGAAGAAATGGCCGCGCGGCTTTGCCGAATGGCGGCGCTGGGCGCGGACATATGCAAGATTGCGGTCATGCCGAGAAAGCGGCGGGACGTTGTCGCGCTGACTGCGGCCTGCGCGCAGGCGGACGACGCGCTGACACAGCCGATCATCGCGATTTCGATGGGGGAGATGGGCATGTCCACGCGAATCTGCGCGGAGGCGATGGGGAGCTGCCTGAGCTTCGGCACGGCGGGCGCGGCGAGCGCACCGGGGCAGATGGAGGCCGGGGCGCTCCGGGAGGCGCTCGCGCTGGTTCACAGGGCGCTGGCGCGCGAGGCGCAGGAATTCTGAACAAATTGATTATTTAAGCAATTTGGATGAAAAACAGGCCGAAAAGCGGACGAAAACGAAAGAATAAAAAGAAGATGAAAAAATATCAGAACATTCTTTACAAATTTTGATACGTCGTTTATAATGAATTTAACAAAGGGGCGTTGCCCGATATAAGGAGGATATCTCATGAAGAAGTTTGCGACCCTGATGCTGGCGCTCGTGATGCTGATTTCCTGCGCGGCCATCGGTATGGCCGAGGATATCACGCTGGACGTCATCATCTGCCAGTACGGCACCCAGACGAACGACTGGTTTACCGGCACCGGCATGAACGGCACCAGCTTCGTCAAGAAATTCGAAGAAGCGAACCCCGGCATCAAGCTGAATCTGGAGGTCGTCTCTTGGAACGACGTATACACCGTGGTTTCCACGCGCATCAGCAACAACAATGCGCCGGACATCCTCAATCTGGACTCCTTTGCGGATTACGCCAACGAGGGTCTGCTCCTGCCGGTCAAGGATTATTGCCCGGAAGAGCTGTTTAACGACTTCTTCCCGTCCTTCATCGCGCAGTCTGTGATTGACGATACCGTGTGGGCCGTTCCGGATCTGGCTTCCGCCCGCGCGCTGTATTACAACGTGGATCTGCTCGAAGCGGCCGGCGTCGAAGTGCCGACGACTTGGGCGGAGCTGGAAGACGTCTGCCAGGCGCTGGTTGACTTCTACGGCGGCGACGTGTATCCGTGGGGCATCGACATGACCACGGACGAAGGCCAGGCGGCGTTCGCTTACTACGCTTGGGGCAACGGCGGCGGCTTCGTTGACGACGAGGGCAACTGGACGATCAACTCCCCGGAGAACATCGAGGCGGTCGAGTTCGCGGTGAACCTCTACAAGAAGGGCTACACCAACCCGAACCCGGCGACCCAGACCCGTTACGACCTGCAGGATATGTTCGGCGCGGGCAAGCTGGCGATGGTCATCGCCCCGAACTCCCTGCCGACCTATATCGCCACGAAGGGCTACACCGACGTGAACTACGCGGTTGCCGACATCCCGCACAACGAGGGCAAGACCTCCAGCTCCGTCGGCGTTATGGACCGCATCATGGCGTTCAAGGACGACAGCGCGCCGGATCAGGCCGCCCGCAACGAGGCCATCGGCAAGTTCCTGACGTTCTTCTACGATCCGGAGAACTACGTGGGCTGGGTCAGCATGGAAGACTTCCTGCCGGCCGTGAACTCCGCTGTGGCGGCGCTGGTTGAGGCGAACCCGTCCTTTGAGGCGTGGCTGAAGGTGCTGGACGGCTGCAAGTTCTACCCGACCGCGAAGACCGAATGGATCGACGTGAAGCAGGGCGCGGCGGCTGTTGAGCAGAGCGCGCTGACCGGCGGCGACGTCAAGACGCTGCTCGACGAGCTTCAGGCGAAGGTCGCTAAGTAAGAAATCGGCAGGCCGGATGGCTGCAAACCGATCAAGGCAAACCGATGAGGGAAGGGGGTTGGAAAATCCGACCCCCTTCTTTTCGGCCTTGATGCGCGTGCCGCCGCGGTCGTTTTTCAATCAATTTGCGCGTCGTTGAACGCCTTTCGTCCGCTTTTCCGACAGCCTCCTTTTTTCGGGGCGGCGGAAAGGCGTTATCCGACATAGGGAGGTAAGAGAATTGAATTCCATTCTCGTGCGTCACAAATGGGAACCATACGTCTGGCTGCTGCCGAGCATCCTGCTGATGACGATTTTCGTCGTCTTCCCGATCGGCATTGTCTTCAAGCTCGCTTTCAGCGAGATCTCCAAGGCGGGCATCGTCGGCGGCTTCATCGGCTTTGGCAACTTCAAGGCGGCCGTTTCCGCGCCGGTGTTCGGCACGGTGATGCTCAACACGGTGGTGTGGGTGGTTTCGGTCGTCGGCCTGTCCACACTGCTGGGCTTTATCGTCGCCATGACGCTCAACCAGAAATTCCACGGCCGCAAGCTGGCGCGTTCGGTCGTCGTCTTCCCGTGGGCGACCTCGCTGGTCATTCAGGCCTCCGTGTGGAATTACATCATCAAGTATGAATACGGCAATCTGAACAACGTGCTGCTCAACCTGGGCATCATTCAGGATGCGATCAACTGGCGCGCGACGTATCAGATTGAGTTCGCGTGGGAATGCGGCGTGGGCATTTTCGTCACCATCCCGTTCGTTACCTTCTGCGTGCTTTCTGGGCTGCAATCCATCGACGCATCGTATTACGAGGCGGCGACGGTGGACGGCGCGTCCTGGTGGCAGAAGCTGACGAACATCACCATCCCGCTGGTGCGCCCGTCGCTGACGGTCAGCACGGTGCTCAACGTGATCTACGTGTTCAACTCCTTCCCGATCATCTACACCATCACCAAGGGCGCGCCGGCCAACAAGACCGACACGCTCATCACCTATCTGTATATGCTCGCGTTCTATGACCAGAAGAAGGGCCCGGCAACGGCGCTTTCCGTCGTCGGCTTCCTGATTCTGTGCGCGGTGGCGGGGCTGTACATGATGATCTCGCTGCGGAAGGAGGATCAGGCGTGATGAAAAGGAAGAACAAGAGCACGCTGCTCGTCTGCATCAACTGCATGATCATCACGCTGGCCATCCTGCTGCTGCCGCTGGCGTTCTTTGAAACGAGCATCTATGTCAAGCGCAGCGCGAACACGTTCGTCGGCGACGAGAAATACGTCGAGGCGCGCGCGGAGGTCGAGGCCGTCGCGGCGCAGCACGAGGGCGCAGTGATCGAGGAGAGCGTGACCGAGCGCGTCAATTCCAAGGGCGTCACCACGTCGATGGTCACCTTCACGGTGAAGGAAACCGTCCGCCGCAACGGGCTGGATTTCCTGCTGCATGGCGTCGGCCACAGCGAGGGCATGTCGGGCGTCGGCCCGGCGAACGTGATGCGCCTGCTGCTCGGCTCGATGGCGGTTTCGCTGGTGCTGCTGCTGTGCGCGAGCTACAAGACGCTGGAACTGCCGCGCACGGATCTGCCCAAGACGGCCAAACGGCTGTATACAGCCGCCGGCGTGTTTGCGCTGATCGCGTGGTTCTGCGTACCGGCGTTCGTGCGGGCAATTAACTATACGTTCGCCCGGCAGGTGGATCTGCTGGTCGGCGGGCACATCCAGAACGACGCGCTGCTGGCGCAGCTCAACGCCTTCCTCTACGGCGGGCAGGCGGGCGACGGCCTGATGGAGATGCTTCGCGGGCTGACGGTGAAAACCAACTGGGCGATCTGGGTGGCGTTTGCGGCGCTGTTCCTGCTGCTGTGCGCGATCACCTGCCTGCGCTGCGGCGAGCTGAAAAAGACGCTGGCGCGCGGCGGGCTGTATCTGTTCGTGATTGCGCTGTGCATCTTCATCCTCTATCCGTTCTACGTGATGCTCATTACCGGCTTCCGCAGCAACGCGGAGACGACGGATATGTACTTCCTGCACATGATGCCGACGAAGTGGATTTGGAGCAACCTCAAGGATATCTGCGACCGCGGCGTTCTGCGCTTCCTGCTCAATTCCATCATGCTCTCCACCGGCGCGACGGCCATCGCGATGCTCTGCGGCATTCCGGCGGCCTACGCGATGGCGCGCATGCACTTCAAGGGGCGCAGCCTGTTCCTCGGCTTCGTCATTATGAGCCAGATGTTCTCCCCGGTGGTGCTGCTGGTCGGCATTTCCCAACTGATGAACGCGCTGCACCTCAACGACACGATCCTGGGTCTGATGCTGATTAACGCGGCCTTCAACCAGGCGTTCGCCATCTGGCTGCTGCGCGGCACATTCGTTTCAATCTCCCCGGAGATGGAGCAGGCCGCCTGCATCGACGGCTGCAACACGGTCGGCGCGCTTTGGAACATCCTGCTGCCGATGGCCGCACCGGGCATTGTGACGACGCTGATCTTCGTGTTCATCAACTCGTGGAACGAATACACGATCTCCACCGTGCTGATTTCCACCCCGACGAACAAGCCGATCACCGTGGGCATCACCCAGTTCAGCTCGTTTAACATGATCGAGTGGCAATACCTCTTCGCGGCGGCGCTGCTGGCGACCATCCCGGTCATCATTCTGTTCATGTGCATTGAAAAGCACCTCGCCGAGGGGCTGACCTCCGGCGGCGTGAAGGGTTAAGACAGAGAGGGCGACAACATGAATCCACATATCGAGAACGTCGTGATGCAGTTTGATCTTCCGGACGGTGCGTGGACGGCGGAGCCTTATGGCAACGGCCACATCAACGAGACGTATCTGGTTACGACGGGGGAGAAGCGCTTTATTCTCCAGCGCGTCAACGGCTATGTCTTCCCCAAGCCGGAGGACGTGATGGACAACATCGAGCGCGTGACCGCGTTCCTCAAGGCGCAGATTGAGCGGGAGGGCGGCGATCCGGCGCGCGAGACGCTGACCCTTGTGAAGACGCATCAGGGAGAATGCTTCACCTACGACCGGGAGGGCGGCCTGTGGCGGATGTATCTGTTCGTTGAGGACACGGTATCCTGCGATCTGCCGGACACGCCCGCGCTGTTCGAGCTTTCCGGCGAGGCGTTCGGCAAGTTCCAGCGGCAGATGGGCGGCTTTCCGGCGGATTCGCTGCATGAGACGATCCACGATTTCCACAACACCCCGGCGCGCTACCGCCAGCTCGAAGACGCAATTGCGCGCAACGAGGCCGGCCGGCTGGGCAGCGTGACGGCGGAAATCGAGTTTTGCAGGCAGTACGAGCGGGAGGTGCACGCGCTGCTGGACGCGATGGAGGCGGGCGAAATCCCCCTGCGCGTCACCCACAACGACACCAAGCTCAACAACGTGCTGCTGGATCGCCAAACCGGGCGCGGCGTGTGCGTGATTGATCTGGACACGGTGATGCCGGGGCTGGCGGCGTATGACTTCGGCGATTCCATCCGCTTCGGCGCGAGCACCGCGGCCGAGGACGAGCCGGATCTGAGCCGCGTGCAATTCTCCCTGCCGATGTTCGAGGCGTTCACCCGCGGCTTTTTGAAGGAGGCCGGGCAGACGCTCGGCGCGCGCGAAATCGAGCTGCTGCCGATGGGCGCGAAGCTGATGACGCTGGAATGCGGCATGCGCTTTCTGGCGGATTACCTGAACGGGGACAAATATTTCCGCGTTCACCGCGAGGGGCACAATCTCGACCGCGCGCGCACGCAGTTCAAGCTGGTGCGCTGCATGGAGGAAAGCTGGGCGCAGATGGCGGACATTGTGCGCCATTGCGCGCAATAAACGCACGATAAGCACAAATCGGGCGGTGTATTTCCCACATTTTTTAGGAAATACGCCGTCTGTTATTTGTGGCGCTGCGCTGAAATGTCGAGTATAATATACTGTATCAAAGGATATATTGGAGGGACACCATGAAAGCAGCGCCTACGGTTCAGCCGCTGCTCACCTTCGGCCAGTGCCTGAAAAACATACTTGGTGCGCGCAAGCTGTCGGCCTCCGCCCTATCCCGGATGATGGAGCAGAAGAGCCGGAACAGCATGTTCCGCATTTTGGATGATACCGGCGGCCCGGCGGTGCAGGCGGCTTTTTTTGAAAGCCTGAAGGCGAGCGACTGCCTGCATTTGACCGAGCAGGAGGAGCGCGAGCTGGAAAGAGCGCTGGAGGTCAGCCGCTTCGGCGTGGCGGGCTACATGACCAATCAGGCGATGCACAGGCTGCTCGGCGACGTCGATTTGCAGGCCGCCGCGGACGATTCCCTTCGCGTGGATCGCAGCCGGGACGGCTCGGTGACGACGCTGCGCGAATCTATGGAGCGGCTGGCCGCCGAACAAAAGCGCGTGCATTTCGTCATCACGGGCTGCTGCTACCGCAGGGTGCTTGAGCGCATCGCCGCCGCGTTCGCCGGGTCGGCCTGCGAAATGAGCATCGAGCACTATCTGTATACCGGCGGGGACGAGATCATCGGCTGCGTATCCGCCATTCAGCCGGTGCTCTATCTGCCCGACTACAAGGGCTACTGCATCGACGAAAACATGTTCAACATCCAGCGGGAGCAGGTCTACCGCTGCAACACGATCACCGCGCACTGCGAGGACGCGCAGGGGCAAAAGCAGGTGCTCATGGCGGTGATGATCGACCCGCAGCGGCTGCTCTCCATCGGCTCTCCGGATGAACGCAACATCGAGATTGTGGAACGGATGATGCGCGAGGACAGGCCGAAGATGCACCCGATCAAGAGAGAATTTCAGACGAGCGGCTCACCGGAGGGCTATCTGGCGTATACAAAGAGTCTCCAGCGGCTGGAGCAGGGGCGCAGCATCTACGACATCAAGCTGGATGTGCCGATCAATTTTGTGGCGCCCGAGGTGCTGGTCGGCCCGGCGCGCGACGGCTTCGCGGCGCACGGGTTCGCGCAGGATGACGCGCTGGAGGAGATGATCGGGCAGTTCTACAAGGTGCATCAGAAGCGGTTTGACAACTATTTCCAAAAGCGCCGCCCGACGCACGCCATCTTCTCCCGGCAGGCGATGGAGCAGTTCGCGCAGACCGGGCTGGAAAGCGACCACTTTTTCGCCATCCGTCCGTTCAGCCCGGCGGAGCGCGTTTCGATTCTGACGCATCTCAAGGAGCAGAACGAAACCAATCCGAATTTCTGTCTCTATTTCTTCAAGCCGGGGTATCGTCAGCCGCGCACGGAAATCTGCCTGTACGAGGGCGCGGGCACGATGCTCACCGTGGCCGATACGGATTACGACCTTTCCGGCGCGCACTCGGAGGTGATGATTACCCAGACCGAGTTCAGCCGGAAATATAAGGCGTTTTTCATTCACGATCTGCTGGAAAGCAAGGTGCTCTCGCCTGCGGAGACGCAGAAGACGTTCGAGGAATTGATCGAAATCGCGAGAAACGCATAAACGTGGGCGGCTTTACGCAGCTTCCTATATAAAAAATCAGCCGCAGGCAAGAAAAACTGCGGCTGATTCGTTTATAATGGAAGAAGACGCCAAACGGAGGGGACGGATATGAACAAAAAGAATCTGGGGCTGATCGCGCTGTTCATCCTGCTGATCGCCGCCGTCGTGCTGCTGACGGCAGGGGAGACGCGCGAGGGGGACGCGCCTCTGCCCGATATCCGCCTGACGGAGATCGTGCCGCACAGCACGCAGATCAACGCCGACGGCTACGCGATGGGATCTATCACGCTGACCAGCTTCGCCGACGCGCCGGCGGATCTGGCGGGCTGGGGGCTGGCCGACCGCGTCTACAAGGTGAAATACGTCTTTGAGCGCGGGACGACGCTCGCCCCCGGCGAGAGCCTGACGGTGTATCTGGCGGGCAAGCACGGGGCGAAGGGCACGCTGCGCTATGCCTCCTTCGGGCTGTCCGCGAAGCACGAGGAGCACGTCTATCTCTATGCCGCCGACGGAAGGACGAGCGACGAAATCGAGCTGCCCGCGCTCGGCACGGACGGCGCGTATCGCCGCGTGGACGGAGAATGGGAGGCGGCTGTGCCCGCTGTGACGGAGCTTCCGGCGGACGCAATCTGAGCTTGTATAACGGGGAAGCCCGTGCTATAATGCAAAAAAAGGACAGTAAATGAGCAAATCCGAAATTTTGCACAAATTCCAATAACGGGCGCGCGAT
>OLRV01000134.1_pt1 | contig 70006 bp, 56 predicted proteins | sample 1672421 | NCBI WGS metagenome assembly OLRV01 (sample SAMEA3136684, study PRJEB25190) | human gut metagenome | biome: human gut; feature: human-associated habitat; material: faeces | place: Austria | collected 2013
CCCATCAGAAAAAAGTAGAGATACCGGTTGAAAAGCCGGTACTCTATCAAAAGTGCGGGAATTGTAAACAGACAGCTTATCTGAAAGCTAAGGAAAAGTATGATATGCAGAGGGAAAAACTGGCAGGCAGATATAAAACAAAAACAGCCATGTATGAAGCATTGATGTTTCTGCTGATATGGTATTCCGTATCAACTACTCTTTTTCAGATGATACGGTCAAAAATATTTATTTCTGATTGCGTGGTATTCTTTGATACAATCGCAACTTTCACACAGACCATTGCTGGCTGGGTTGTACTGGCAGGAAAGAACGTGGCACAGATTAGTGATGGAATATCCAATCCTGTCGTTGCTGGAATTATAAACTGGCTGATAAGAATATTGATTTGCGGTGGATGTCTGGTGGGTGTGGGAATACTTTTGGCATTCATCGAAATAAAGATTGCAGGGCTATATAAGAAATACTGTTGGGATATGATTACCATAATGGTGATACTCGTAAGTATGGCAATAGCAATCTATTTCGCAGATTGGATAAGGACAATATTACCAGTCAATCTACTGTTTCTATTGTTATTGGTACAGGTAATATATGTCGTGATAAGATGGTATGTGAAAGGCTGGCGGGAAACAAGGGGATATTACTAAAACATACTATACCATGCCTAAAACTGTTAAACAATAAATCGGCATAATTGGTCATTTCATGATGCAAGATAAAAAGACTGATTATGTCGATATACAGATTCTGTGAATGAATGAAAGTGGATAACTTGTTTTGTCCGAGCAAGGGAACTATAATGTTTTGGTAGAAGTAAAAAAGACAACCATTTGGTTGAGAAAAAAGATGCAGAAAAACCTATTGACGGAAGAATAAAAAATCAAGGAGTAATCATGATAGAAAACAAGATAATATTGATTGAAGATGATAAAGAAATAAGAGGAATGATAAACGATTATTTATCAGGAGAATTTGAAGTGACAGCTTTTAATGATGGTATGTCAGCTATCCAGAAAATTACAAGCTATGATGAATATGCGCTTGCGCTTATTGATCTTATGTTACCGGATATAAGCGGGATGGAGATTATTAAGATAATTCGTAAAGTCAGCAAGATACCAATTATTATTATTACTGCTAAAGACAATGATATAGACAAATCATTAGGATTGAATTTGGGTGCTGATGATTATGTGGTAAAACCTTTTTCACTCATTGAGCTTACTGCTAGAATAAAGGCTAACATCAGACGAGCAAGAACCTACCAGGCGTTACCGAATAATTCTATTATCAAAATTAAAGATATAGAAATCGACCCTCATAGTCACATGGTTCAGCGCAAAGGAGTAACCATAGATTTAACGCCAATTGAATTTCAAATTTTATACATTTTAGCAAGCCATCCGGGGCAGGCTTATTCAAAGGAAAGGCTATATGAACTGATTTGGAAAGAACCATATTTTGGAAATGAAAATGTGTTGAATACACACATCAATCGTCTTCGCTTGAAATTGAAGAGCAATGCAGAAGACAGTACAGCCTATGTTAAAACTTTATGGGGCATTGGATATAAGATGGAGGAGAAATAGATGATGATTTTATTTGTGGTTCTTTCATTTGTTATGGTTTTTATATTGATCTGGCAACAGATACAGCATAAAAAATTAGTACGAGAAATTGATTATATTACAAGTAGGCTTGATACTATTTCTGTCATTTCTGAAAATGGCTTTGTACTTATACCTACAGATAATGATAGTATCAAGAAATTAAGCGCTGCACTTAATAAGCTGCTTCAGGATTTTTATACAAAAAAGTCACAATTTGAGCAGAGTAAACAGGCAATGGCGAAAGTCCTTACAAACATCTCTCACGACATCCGAACTCCACTCACTGTTCTAAAAGGAAATAGTGAAATGCTTTCCAATATAACAAACACTTACTCTGCATCTGAAAATGTTCATGCTATGGCTGTTAAAATAGACCAAAAGGCTGATGATTTAATCTCAACAATTAACGACTATTTTACAATGTCTAAAATAACTTCTGGAGATTTTTCTATTAAAATGAAAAAGGAAAATATATCAAGGATTTGCCAAGATACAATTTTGGACTACTATGACCTTCTTGAACAGAAACAATTTGAAGTCAATATTCAGATACCGGATACACCGATTTTTGCCTATACAGATAACGAGGCGTTACAACGCATTTTAAAAAATCTGATAGACAATGCCATCCGACATGGTGGTGATGGTAAGTATATTTCTTTAAGGCTCACCACATCAAATGGAAAAAACATTATTGAAATAGAAGATCGAGGAGATGGGATATCACCACAGCAGCAAAAACAGATCTTTGAAAGGAATTATACAACAGCCCGAAAAACTTCCGGCAGTGGTTTGGGGCTTTCAATTTCAAAATGTCTTGCTGAACAAATTGGGGCAGACTTAGAAGTTTATAGTGTACAAAATGAGCAAACTATTTTCTCAATCATCTTGAAAAAGTTAGAAAATCGTTAGATTTATGACAGAGAAAAGAGAAGTCCATTTTGTATAATGGCAGCTATAAAGGAGGCACACAAAATGGATTATATTATGGAAACCGTAGGTTTGCGAAAAGCCTACAAAGATAATATTGTTGTAGACGATGTAAATATGCATATATCTAAAGGGGCAATATATGGCTTTGTTGGTCCAAACGGCGCAGGAAAAAGCACGGTTATGAAAATGATTTTGAGTCTTATCCAGCCAGATGCTGGAGAGGTTCAGCTTTTAGGCGAAAAAGTTACCAGTCACAGTTATGAAATATTCAAAAAGGTTGGTTCTATTATTGAGAATCCATACTTTTACGATAAAATGACTGCCAGACAAAACTTAGAGCTGCACTGTGAGTATATGGGATTTCCCAACAAGGAACGAATCGATGAGGTTTTGCATTTGGTGGACTTGCAGAATGTCGAGAAAAAACAAGTTTGTCATTACTCGTTGGGTATGAAACAACGACTTGCTATTGCAAGAGCTATTCTGGCAAAGCCAGAATTTTTGATTTTAGACGAACCGATCAATGCTTTAGACCCTGAGGGTATTCGTGAAATGCGAACCCTTTTTCAACGGCTAAATCAAGAAGATGGAACAACTATTTTTATATCCAGCCACATTCTATCCGAAGTGGATCTTCTTGCTGATACGATTGGAATTATTCAACACGGAAAACTCTTAACAGAATTACCTATCGAAGAAATCCATAAGCATCAAACAGATTATATCAGCTTGCAGGTTGACGATGTGACTCGTGTTGCTGCACTGCTTGAAAACATGAGAATCACGAATTTTAGTGTATTAGATAAAGAATTTATCCACATTTATGATTCTGATATTTCAGGTAAAGCTCTGTCAAAAGCCATCATTGAGAACGGGATTGGTTTGGAGAGCATGGGACGCAAGCAAGACACACTGGAAGATTTCTTTTTCCAGCTTACAGAGGAGGAAAAATGAGATGACACATTTGATCAAACTGGAACTGAAAAAATTTGGTATTGCACAAAATATTATCTTTATGTTTGCCGCAATTCTTTTCAGCATCCTTTTCATTACAATATCTTTATGGGATAGCATGACAGACCCCAAACAGGTCAAAGACACATTTGAAAGCACATACCTTGTCATTGGCTTATTGATGTCATTCATTTTTCTTGTGTACTCGTCGGTCTTAACGGCAAAGCTGGTTATTGGAGAATATAATCATCGAACAATTACGATTATGTTTTCTTATCCTTTAAACAGAATAAAATTGATTGCCAGCAAATTAACTATAATCATGGTTTATACAGCGATTTCAATGACGATTGGATATATCTGTTGTAGCAGTTATATTATATTTGCGGATAAATCCTTTAATATGCTGGAGGGAACATTTCAACCATCAATGCTCCGAACATGGATACCAATGGCAATAACCACTGTGATTATATGTATGGTGCTGTCTCTGTGGTCATTTATTATTGGCATGATCAGAAAATCTGTTCCTGCAACAATCGTTACTTCTTTGATTGTTATTGTGTTACGGCAAGTTATTATCACCAAAAACACAACCAATCAGGAGTCCATAATGCAAGTTATCTTAGTTGCTATTGTTACCGTCATTGCTACACTACTTATCTTTAAAAGAAAAGTGCCTGAACTATATTGATTATTTCTATTTTTACAAATGGTAAAAGAAAAAGCCGTCGCAAAGCAGATTCAATTTCATGTATTTATATAACGGCGGCTTTGATTTTTAAAGTCAATGTTTTTAGTGATTACACAAACAGATGACAACTTACATGTATGTGGTAGCTGACGTAAGTTTGGATTATTTTAAAAGATTTCCAATGAATCTTCCGCATCTACCCACATCTGCATATTCCCATCCAGATATAATCGTACATATTCAAGCGGTTCATCAATTGCAAGTGCATTTAATGCACAATCTGAGCCAGGCGTAGTTTTTAAATTCTTTTCTGCTTCCCAACAGTCAATGCGGAGCATATAGCTCGCAGAGGTATAAACATCAACACTATTACGTTGTGGATTGTATTCTGCAAATATTGTTCTCATTGTATCAAATCTCCTTATCATTCAATCAATCATTTCTTACAAAAATCAGAAGCGTTTCAATCAGTTCACCATGTCATTTTCATTTTGTGCTATAATGTGTTATCAGTTTTTTTGCCCTTGTATTTGCCCTTATCAGAGTTCGTAAACACTGGTGGGACGATATAACACAAGGGAAACAATAAGGGAAAGCTCACCTGCGCCAAACTTAGTGTTTTCAAAGGCTTGAGAGATATTTGATAATAAAATATAACAATTATTAAATCCCTTGGAATACATGAAATCTCAATTTAAGTTTGATGGACTATACTCGGCGTAGATATCAGAATGAGAGCGAGGGAAAATGCATGGATATGTTACAGTTGATGAAGGAGAGGCACAGTGTGCGGCAATATAAGGATAAGCCAATCGAGCAGGAGAAACGTGCGGAGATAGACAGGCTTATCTCTGAGATAAATTCTGAGAGCGGACTGAGTATGCAGGCGGTCTACGATGAGCCGAACTGTTTTGATTCGTTTATGGCGCATTACGGCAAATTCACAAATGTTTCTAATTATATAGCGATAGTTGGCGCGAAGAACGACCAGGAAAAGGCCGGCTACTACGGTGAAAAGCTGGTGCTTGGATGTCAGGAACTTGGACTTAACACATGCTGGGTTGCAATGTCACATGGTAAGACCAAGGCAGTCATAGGCAAAGGACAGAAACTGCTGATAGTGATTGCCCTTGGGTATGGTGAGAATCAGGGTGTTGCCCACAAGAGCAAAGATATATCAGAAATCAGCAGGGCAGATGTGGAGACAGACTGGTTCACAAAGGGGATGGAGGCGGTGTGTCTGGCACCGACAGCGGTGAACCAGCAGAAGTTCATGTTTGAGCTGAAAGATGAGATGGTGACAGCGAAAGCTCCGAGAGGAATCTGCACGAAGATAGATCTTGGAATTGCCAAATACCACTTTGAGGCTGGGAGTGGACACAAAATCTTCACAAAATAATTAGCACTCACCTCTTGTAAGAACTATTCGGATTTTGTCTGGTTTTGTCTGTTGTATAAAAGTGCTAAAAAGCTAGTAAAATCAAGGGTGACAGCAGAAATATTATGGATAGTATATTTTGTCTGATGTTGTCTAATGTATAAAAAAATATGTAAAAAATATGTATTCAAAAGAGATGGTAAAAGGATGTTGTAAAAAAGTTATGTGTGTTGTTGACAATTTAATAATAATATGTATAATACTAATAAATTACAAAGTTTGTACAATGAAAAGCACGCAGGCAACCTAGAAAGTGAAGTTGAGGCACTTAAAACAACGGGTATGCATAGAATATTTAATGCATATCATCTGACCTAAACCTCTGGGGAAAAAGTTTGAGACACAATATAAAGTGAGCTGAGCGAGTATAACATAATGGATTTTGATGGAAAATTTTTGGATGTAACCAAAGTTATTTTATCAGTCCATTATGTTATACTCGCTTTTTTTGTACAAATTTTAGAAAGGAGGGAGCCTTATGGATGAATATATAACTGTTAAAGAAGCTCAAGAATTGTTAGGGTGTTGTTCAGCAACAATTTATAACTATTTGCATAGTGATGATTTTCCAACCTTAAAAAAGAAAGGGTTGAAAAGTTATGTAATGTCAAAGGCAGATTTTCTAAAATGGTGTGAAAGAAAAGGATATTCAATACAGGGGTGATGTGATGAGGGCAATTCAAAAAAGTGAAATGGTTATGAATCAAGTGACTGTGACAACGGAAAATCTACAAAACATTTTAGATTGTGGAAGACCCACAGCGGTAGAAATCGGTACACTTGCAAAAGCACGAATAGAAGTAGGACGGCGTGTTCTGTGGAATATTTCAAAGATTCAAAGGTACCTTGATGGCATTTCAACGGAGTAGAAAGGAAGTAAAAATTGAAAAAGATCTTTATAGCAACTGTTGATTGTAGCATTAGCCAGGCAATCAAATATGCGCTTGCCGGGCATGCAATTATTGTTCCAGAGGAAAAAAATGGAAAGCCTAGTTTTGAACTAATCAATTTTACAAGAAAAGAGGCTAGAGAGTTTTTTAATGAAATATCGGATGCGACTAATGGGAAAGCAGAACTTGTAATAAGGTGAGTAAATGAAAATCAATTGGAAAGATGTGGACAAATATGAAAACACTTATAAATTGGTTGAGAATTACAATGTATATGGCTTTGTATTTGATTGCATGGACGATATGGAACAGGCAAGTAAGCAATTTAGAAATTTATATGCTCGTATGATTTATAGTGTTCAGAAAAATGAGAAATACAAAGGGGTTGCATTTGTGCTGGGATTAAGTTGTCACGATGGAAAGAATTGTTACAAGGTTCAGCAAAAAAACGGCTCAAGGGGTCGACCAAGACAACGAGTAATTGGAAAAAGTACAAAAAAACATATTCATGGATATATTTCCTTGAATGTGGAAGCGCAAGGACTATATAGTCTTGTAAAAAAAATAGTTGATAAGGAAAATATACGTCAGCAAAAAAAGGGACTAAAGCAAGGGAGATATTGGAGAAATAGCAATAAGGAAAATCATAATTTTTGTTGTATGCCTGTTGCGTATGTCAGAAGCCAAAGCGAACCAAATTTTTATTATGAATATGGTGATATAAGTCCCTTTGAAAATGATTGAATTTTACTTAGAAAAGTTATAACAAAAAAACACAAAAAGTCTAGTAAATTCAATGGTTTGATGATGATAAAAAGTGTTCAGAGACTATATGTAATAATTATATAACTAATATCTAGTGATTATATAGCAGATAAGGAGTTGATTAAATTGAAGAATTACCATAACCGATTAAGGTATCTTCAAAATGAGGTGTCAAAAAGAGTTCCACAACTTCAAATTTTAGATTTTAGAAATGGGAAGTATTACAAATCAAACACAGATATTGAGGTTGATATTGAAAATATTCAGAGTGGAATTTTAATAATTGATGATATTCCTTGTGATGAAGATTTAGCAGTTTCATCTGCCCCGCCTGAATCATTGAAAGGAAGTGATATAGATTGAGAGTAACGGATAATCAACTAATTTCAGCGCTTTTATCTTCTGCAACAATCAAGCAGGCAAGTGCTGAAGTTGGATTGAGTGAACAATCGGTTTATAGCAGACTGCGAAAGCCAGATTTTAGAGAAAAGTTACAAGTTGCAAGAGATAACCAGTTTCAAGTTATTTCAAATAAACTAGAGGACGCTAATTTTAAGGCACTTGATACACTTATCAATATTCTTGATGATAAAGAAGTTAGTGCAGGAATTAGGGTTCGAGCAAGTCAAACCCTGCTTGATTTATCACTGAAAAATCGAGAGCAGGCGGACATTATAAGCCGAATACAGAACCTTGAAGAAATGCTGAAAAGTCAAGAATAGTAAAGTAAACTTTATGCTTTTATTTTAATTTTGAAGAAAGGAGTATGCACATGGAAAGATCAGCCGTAGACGTTTTGCGCCAAGCAAAAAGAAGTTGTAGAGTTTGGCGAGTTGCAACGATCATTACTTTAACAATTTCAGTTTTAGAACTTGTAGTTATTTTATTTTAATCAAAGAAAGGATGAAAATTATGGAAAATCAGAAGAACATATCAAACAGTATCAATGGAATTATAAAGAAACACAAAGATATTCAGAAACTACACCAACAGATAGAGGACAAGAAAAAGGAAGTCAATTCCGATTATAGCGTGAGAACCTATACTCGTGAAGCACGACAGGAAGAACTTGATAATCTAGTTGCAGAGTGTGAAGCAAAAGAAGCAACTCTCCGCAGAGAGATGGCAGATTCTATCCGAGATATAGCTGGTACTGTATGCAGTGCTTTTGAACCAAGTTCAGAGCTTGCACAGCAGATTGATTTTTTATCAACTATGGCAAGAGGTGGAATGCTGAGCAATAACATGATTTCCAACGTTGCTGAAAAATACAGGGGTTCAGAAACCAGCCTGTTATATCTTAGACAGAAGTTAAACGAAGCTGGAGTAAAGTCCACACCGATTGATTCAATGCTTTTTAGTGGAAGCGAAGTTGACATAAACGGAAACGCTCACTTTGTGCCACCTGTAGGATATTTTGAGACGCTGGCAAATGAGGTTGAAAGCGGTTCAGTTAGCGACACAATGTTATTCTATAACCTTGATAATATATCAAGCAAGAGTGGCGCAGAAAGTGATCTGCTTGCTGAGTATCATTCAGAGAGAGCGAAAAGGCTTGAAGAAATGAGCACAGCTACACCATCACTTATATAGTTGATTTTCTCACAACTAACAATGAAATTTAACGCTATTTTGCATTTTATAGGTGTTGTGCATATATTTGTATGTCTTGCTTATAATTTGCAAAATAGCGTTAAAAAATCAAAGATAGTAAATATAGGATAGGACAAAAAGTACATAGGGGATATTATCAAAGCAAATTTGAGTAGAAACATGTAAAAAATATGTAATTGTGATATAAGTCGGCATGTAATGTGCTGAAAATCGTTGATTTATAAGGAAAATCTGAAAATATTAGCACTTACTATCAATTATAATAAACATTTTTATTGTATTTATGTCACACATATATTATAATTAAAGTGTGACATAAATAGAAAGGAAGTGAAGTTGAGGTGTCACAAAATAGAAAAGTTGGTAGACCTAAAGCAGACCGACCAAAAGATATACGCTTTAGTATTCGTCTTGATGATGAATTATCAAAACAATTGGAACGGTATTGTGAAGATAATGGAATCAGTAAAGGTGAGGCGATTAGAAAAGCGTTGAATTTGCTTTTAGGTAAATAAAAAGGTTAGCCACCCCCGACCAAAGCGATGACTAACCCAAATACATATAGTACGAATGTCCGTACTGTGAAATATTCTATCATAGTATCGGCATTCTAGCAATTAGAAAGGATGGCAATATTATGGCAGAAAAGAGAAAAGACAGCAAGGGCAGGAATCTGTTAAAAGGTGAGGGACAGAGATCAAATGGACGTTATTATTTTCAGTATAAGGACACTTTAGGACATGCAAAAGTTGTATATGACTGGGATTTATCAGAACTGAGAAAAAAGGAAAAGCAGATAATAAGAGATTTGGAAGATGGTATAAATGGAACAGCCTCAAAGATGACATTAAACCAGTTATTTGATCTGTATATAAGTCTAAAGGATAGTGGAAGTTTAAAAGAAACATCAAAGAACAATTATATAGGTATGTGGAATTGTAACTTGCGTGATTCTGAGCTGGGAAATGCTGAGATAAAAAATATAAAGACCTCACACATTATGAAATTTTACAAAGAGTTGAAAGACAAGGGGTTATCAAACAGTACAATAAAGTTTTTTCATACGATCCTTGTTTCTTGCTTTAATTTAGCATTAGATGACGATATGATTCGTAAAAATCCAGTGAAAAAGGAGTGTATAAAGCCATATAAAGGCGGAGCAAAGGTTAAGGAAGCATTGACACGTGAGGAACAGAGAATATTGTTAGACTTTATGGAGAACAGCAATGTTTATAATTCGTATGTGCCTATGATAAGGTATATGATAGGCACAGCATGCCGAATTGGTGAGGTTATAGGTATTACATGGAATGATGTTGATATGAAGAATAAAAAGATATTCATAGATCATCAGCTTATTTACAAAAAAGCTCCAGATGGTAAAACTAAATTTATGATAACAGATACTAAGTCAGAATCAGGACATAGAGAAATTCCGATGACAAATGATATATATAATGCTTTGGCAGATCAGAGACAATATAAAATGTTCATGGGAACACCAAGGGATTATACAGTTGATGGTTATAGCAAATTTATATTCACAACAAAAAGCGGAAAGCCTATTGCTCCGAATGGGTTTAACAATGCAATGAAAAACGTTGTTGAAACATATAATAAGCGTGAGACAATGATGGCTGAATCGGACAATAGACAGCCAGTATTATTACCGCATATATCAGCGCATACATTCAGACATACAGGCTGTACAAGAATGGCAGAGGCTGGAATTGATATAAAGGTATTACAAAGAATTATGGGACATAGTGATATAGCAATTACAATGGACGTATATAACCATGTTAATGATGACAGAATACAGAATGAGCTTGAAAAGCTGGAGAGCATGATGGCAGTATAATAGTTATATGAAGTTGCTACAAAGTAAAATGAGGGGGAATGGGTAAATACATTCTCCCTTGAATTATGTAATAGTGTTTTAAAATATGTAAATCGTATGTAAATAAGCCAAAAACCATATTCTATGTGCTTGAAAAGTCAAGTATTCACACATTTTTCACAAATAATTAGCACTCACCTCTTGACAGTGCTAGCGATCAGGTGTATAACATAGTCAAAGATAAGGAAAGGGATTAGAAAGAAGAGAAAGAATCCCGAAAGTTTATCTTGATAATTATTTTGAAAGTAACAGTAAACAAAAAGTCTAAGTGCCTTGGGGTTTCATAAGAAACCACAATTTCCGACACTTGTTTGAGATTGAAAGGAGAAATGACTTATGTTACCTAGTATTTTTGGAGAAGATTTATTTGATGATTGGATGAATGACTATTTCCCATTTGGAAGGGATTTTGACAAGGAGTTCAGTAAAGCGTTAGCACCTACCGAGCGTGCGCTGTATGGTAAGCATGCAAAGAACATGATGAAGACCGATGTCCGTGAGACAGACGATTCATACGAAGTAGATATGGATCTCCCAGGATTCAAGAAAGATGAAGTAAAGGTTCAGCTTGCTGATGGTTACCTGACAATTGAGGCTGCAAAGGGTCTGGATAAGGACGAAAAGGACAAGAAGAGCGGCAAGTATATCAGGCGTGAGCGTTATGCCGGCAGCATGAGCAGAAGCTTCTATGTCGGTGAGGGAGTTACCCAGGAAGACATTCATGCAAAGTATGAACATGGCGTACTGAAACTGTCGATTCCTAAGAAGGAAGAGCAGAAGAAAGTAGAGAAGAGTAATTATATCGCAATCGAATAATGTAAGAACTGCGTGATTACTTAATAACAGATGACTAATATTCGTAGAGCCCTCCGTGTATCTGCAAGGTGCAGGTATGCGGGGGGCTCTTTTGCTTGTCTGTTCCAGGGACAATCCTCATGACAAAAGAAACGTCCCCATTAAAGTATCAGCCATGAAAATAATATGACAGCCAAAGGCATGGTTATGATACAGAACAAAGTAGTAAATACATTTAAAAGACTGGAGTATGTTGCATCTTTGTTATATACCTGAACCATCTGGGTGATTGTTGAAGCTGATGGCGTGATGGAGGCAAGGTATACTATGAGTAGTAAGGTTCTTCCGTCTGGAATAAATTCGTACACATGACTTACACACATTATAAGCAGCAAAATAGTAGGCCAGATAACGAGCCTGATGGCAGAGAAAAGGTATAGTTTTGCATTCTTCAGGCTGGCCAGAATCGGCGAATCAGCCATCAGCATACCAGTTACTATCATGCTTAGAGGTGCAAGCATATTCCCGATGTCATTTATCGGGGCAATGATGACGGCTGGCAGTTTTATCTTGCAGAAAAATAGCAGGAGACCTGCTATTATGGCTAATACATTTATATTGGATATTATCTTTTTCCATTCCAAGTGTGGCTTTTCGGAAAGCATTGTGCTGCAGTGTGTCCAGAGAAATATCAGTTGTACAGACATAAATGCGCATGAATACAGTACATAGTCGGAACCCAGAATAGCACTTACAAGTGGGATAATCATATTTCCCGAGTTGGAATACATGACAGTTGCACATTCAACTGGGGTCCAGTGCAAAAATTTCCTTCCGATATTTATAAAAATCAACAGCAGAACATGTATAATAACTGCAATGACAGCGGAAAATAACAGTCCCTGCAGTTTTTCTTTTGTAAAATCAATCTCAAATGAACCAATTATGGCACAGGGCATCACCAGGTATACCACGATGATAGATAATATCCGGCTGTCAGATGATTTTAAGATATTTTTGTTGACAAGAATAAAACCAAGCAGGATCATAATAAAAAAGTTAATAAGCTTTCCGAGCAAAATTATACTTATCTGCATAGCGATTACCTCTTTTCGTTTCTGTATTATAATACTATTCCTCTAAAAAAACATCCCTGAATGCTGACTTGTCAAAAATGAACGAATGCGATAAAATATGTGCAATTTGTAGAGAACTTGTAAATAGCATCCAAAATAAGGAGAGATGACATACTATGAATTCGCGTAAAAACCATAACAAAAAGCTTATGTTGCCGGTTCTCATTTTTCTGGTTGGCTGTCTGGTTTTGATAGTAGTTTTATATCATTCATATAGATCAAATTATAAACAGGTACGGAATGTCACAGCGCTTAATGCCACAACATATGCAGAACGACTACAGAATGACATGAACCGTGGAGTTGCAATTACAGATACACTTGAAGAGATAGCAATCAGCGAAAATGGGAAAATTGACAATTTTCAAAAAGTTGCCCGGGATCTGATGGCAGATTTTATTCAGAGCATACAGATTGCGCCTGGCGGTGTTGTCACAGATATATATCCGGAGGCAGGGAATGAAGCTGGAAAGATAGATTTGATTCATGATGAAAGTCGTGGAGAGATATGCCGCTATGGAAGAGATGAAAATATAGTCACAATGCAGGGCCCTTTTGATTTAAAACAGGGGGGGCAGGGCATTGCGATTAGAAATCCTGTATATCTGGAGGGGGCAGATGGCTCTCCAGTATTTTGGGGATTTACCATAGTAATTATACGTGTTCCGGAGATATTTACAGAATCAATTCAGGCACTCACAAAATTCGGTTATGATTACTCCCTGACAAAGACAGTTTCCCCTTTGTCTGATGATATAGAGATAGTATCATCATCCGGCAATATTATGAAGAATCCGATTACATTTGAGTTTGAATTTTGCGGCAGTCTATTTGATTTTGAGATAATGCCTGCTGATGGCTGGAGTCATGGGTGGAATGTATTTCCGCAGCTGTTTTTGGGAATATGTGTTATTTTGCTCTTAACTGGATTAACGGTGGTCATCCTTGTGATTGAGAGACATCGAGATACATTAAAAAAAATGGCGATAACAGATCCGCTGACCGGACTCTTGAATCGTAAGGGGTTTGACGAACAGCTCAAAAAGGTTATGCAGGGCGATCTTCATATTCATTGCGTGGGTATACAGATGGATATTGATGATTTTAAATTTATAAATGATATGTATGGTCATGTAGTTGGAGATGCCGCACTGAAAAGTCTTGCACAGGACATGCAGAGCTATTTCAATGATAATTCTATTATTTGCAGAAATGGCGGTGATGAGTTCTCCGCCATTCTGGTTGACACAACAGAGGAAGAGGCAAGAAAGAAAATAGAACAATTTACTCTTCAGCCACGGCATATAACATATAATGGTGGGGAGCATCCATTTTACATTTCTCTTGGGTATGCAGAATATCCAAAAGATTGTGAAGATGTTTCGGAGCTTATCAGATGCGCGGATATGGCACTTTACGCGGTAAAACTTCATGGAAAGAATAATTGCAGTCCTTATCGAGGAGCTTATAAGATGCAGCACAGAAGCCAGCTTGGATTTGCACTTCAGGATGTATCAAAGAATCTTCCGGGAGCTTTCCTTATATATATAGCTGATCCTGAAAATGATAATATTTTATTTGCAAATCGTGAACTGATAGAATTTGCTGGCTGCAGGGATTTTGATGATTTTCTTGATTACACAGATCATAGATTCAGAAACCTGGTCCATCCAGACGAACGGGATTCTGTTGAGACCAGCATCTGGAAACAGATTGATGCAAAGACCAGTGGAAATAATGACTATGTAAGGTTCCATTTTGCAAAAAAAGATGGAACATATCTTCCTGTTCTTGATCACGGAAGAATAGTGGAAAACCGTTATTATGGAAATGTATTCTACGTTTTGATCATGGACTGCGCTCTGGTTGAATCTTATTATGATAACAAAACAGGTCTGGAAACTGTGCCAGAATAGCGGATTGGCTATTACAGGAATAGGACACAAAATCTTCACAAAAGAATTAGCACTCACCTATTGACAATGCTAACAACTAGGTGTATAACATAGTCAAAGATAAGGAAAGGGATAAGAAAGAAGAGAAAGAATCCCGAAAGTTTATCTTGACAATTATTTTGAAAGTAACAGTAAACAAAAAGTCTAAGTGCCTTGGGGTTTCATAAGAAACCACAATTTCCGACACTTGTTTGAGATTGAAAGGAGAAATGACTTATGTTACCTAGTATTTTTGGAGAAGATTTATTTGATGATTGGATGAATGACTATTTCCCATTTGGAAGGGATTTTGACAAGGAGTTCAGTAAAGCGTTAGCACCTACCGAGCGTGCGCTGTATGGTAAGCATGCAAAGAACATGATGAAGACCGATGTCCGTGAGACAGACGATTCATACGAAGTAGATATGGATCTCCCAGGATTCAAGAAAGATGAAGTAAAGGTTCAGCTTGCTGATGGTTACCTGACAATTGAGGCTGCAAAGGGTCTGGATAAGGACGAAAAGGACAAGAAGAGCGGCAAGTATATCAGGCGTGAGCGTTATGCCGGCAGCATGAGCAGAAGCTTCTATGTCGGTGAGGGAGTTACCCAGGAAGACATTCATGCAAAGTATGAACATGGCGTACTGAAACTGTCGATTCCTAAGAAGGAAGAGCAGAAGAAAGTAGAGAAGAGTAATTATATCGCAATCGAATAATGTAAGAACTGCGTGATTACTTAATAACAGATGACTAATATTCGTAGAGCCCTCCGTGTATCTGCAAGGTGCAGGTATGCGGGGGGCTCTTTTGCGTTCTGCTATTAGATGCAAATGAGCATTGTTCCAGTGAAAGTGGAAAATATTATGACTATTTTGGCTGGAATATTGTAAAAGCTGGTAAAATTTTTCATTGATATTTACACAGAATATCTCTAAAAATGTTGAAATGGCATTTGATTTATTTGATAATAGTGATTGAGACTGGTGATGGAGGACAATCGGTGAAACGTTATTCAATAAAGGGGGATTTATATGTTCGATTTTCAGCAAATGTATAGAGAAAAGCTGCGTACACCAGAGGCTGCGGTGGAGTGTGTCAAGGATGGAGACTGGGTCGATTACACATCGTCCCTTGGAAAACCTGTACTACTTGACAGAGCACTGGCAAAGCGGAGAGATGAGCTGCACGATGTGAAGATTAGGGGCAATCTGATGGCTGGGCCTATAGAGGTTGCAGAGTGCGATGACAGTCAGGAGCATTTTGTGTATCATAGCTGGCACTGTTCGCAGTACGAGAGAAAGCTGTGCGATGAGGGCAAATGCTATTATATACCGATGGTGTTCCACAATAATGCGGCTTACTATGAGTATTTCCTCCATGTGAATGTGGTCATGGTGTCGGTGGGACCTATGGACAAGCATGGTTATTTTAACTTCTCGGTAAATACCGGTGTGGCTGCCCCTATTGCCAGGAAGGCGGACATCGTTATAGTTGAGGTGAATGAGCACATGCCTAAGATACGCGGTGGATATGATGAGTGTATTCACATATCGGATGTGGATATGATCGTGGAGGGGGAGCATGAACCATTTGCAGATGTGAAAACACAGGCACCGCGTGAGGTTGACCGGAAGATAGCGGAGCTGCTCATTCCATACATAGTAGATGGTTCAACACTGCAGCTCGGTATCGGGGGAATGCCAAATGCGGTAGGTGAGATGCTGGCTCAGTCGGATCTCAAGGATCTTGCCATGCACACGGAGCTCTGCTCGGATGCATATCTAGCCCTGTACAAGGCGGGCAAGCTGACAAACAAATACAAGAACATAGATCGTGGAAAGGGTGTATTTGGCTGTGCCATCGGTTCAAATGAGCTGTATGAGTGGCTGGACGACAATCCGGGAATCGCCGCATATCCACTTGAGTATGTGAACAGACCGTATGTAATATCACAGATAGACAACATGGTGTCCATAAACAGCTGCGTGGCAGTGGATCTGTACGGACAGGTTGCGGCGGAGAGCAGTGGTTCGCGCCAGATCAGCGGAACCGGCGGACAGCTCGATTTCCTGATCGGTGCATCGGGCTCCCGTGGCGGCAAGGCGTTTATATGTATGAGTTCCACACACACCGACAGGAATGGGGTGAAGCATTCCAGGGTAAAACCGCAGTTCAACGGAGATATCATCACCTCGCCGAGAAGTCAGGTGTACTTCCTTGCGACAGAGTACGGCGTGATAAATCTTGAGGGGCGTTCCACATGGGAGAGAGCGGAGGCACTGATATCCATAGCACATCCTGATTTCCGGGACATGCTGATAAAGGAGGCACAGGAGAGAAAGATCTGGCGGAGGTCGAATAAGAGATGAGAAGGTTATTTGACATAGACATAAAGGACTACGAAGCGGGCTATAGTACTCCGCAGACAGAAGAGTGATAAATCGGAGAATACGATATTTGAGCAGGAGAACTTCTATTATATATGTGATGTTGAAACTGCGAATATAGGACAGGAACTTGATGAATATGAGCGAGAGGCGAGATTTGTGCTAAGAGTTTTGCCAATCGATGAGGCGATATGTGCAAATGACGAGTATCACAGTGAGAATTATTTCGATGAGGTTATGATAAAGAGGGAGCTGCGTGTTCTTCAAATGGTGAAGAAACAGATGAAACTATAGACGCATCTGATTATGTGTAAAATTTTATGTGGGCTGATACTCAGAAACAGGGGAAATGGGGAATTTAAAAGTGGGGCTGCGAATGAAAGGAAAATCTAAAAAACAAAAAAGTAGAAATACGAAAAAGCAGAAATATATAAAATTGGCAATTACTCTGAGCATAGTTATTGTCATAATATTGTTCTGCAATTTTCAGAACAAACACCTTGAAACCACACATTATACATATGCGGCAGAGCAGCTTGACGCAGATCTTGAGGGATATCGCATAGTCCAGATATCGGATCTGCACAATGCAAAGTTTGGCAAGAATAACCAGAAACTGGTGGGCAGGATAAGAGAATGTGAACCTGATATGATCGTCCTGACCGGAGATCTTGTGGACTCAAATCACACAAATGTAGACCGCGCAGTCCAATTTGTGGATGAGATCGTGAAAATATGTCCGGTATACTATGTCACAGGCAATCATGAATATTGGCTTGAGAAATCTGAATATGACGAGCTTATGGATGGGCTTATAGGTGCCGGGGTGGTTATTCTGGATGATCAGGTTGTGGAGATATCCATGGGTGATGCAAAGTTTAGGCTGGTTGGGCTGGACGATAAAAGTCTTGCGGATGGAACACTGGAGGCGTTGCTTAGTGACGAAAGTATTAGGAATGATCAAGCTGAACAGAAGGAAGAGACCGCTGATAATGAAGACTCTGGGGAAAAAGAGCTCACGGTCGTTCTTGCACATGAGCCACAATACCTTGTCAGGTATGCCGACACCGGTGTTGATCTCGTGCTTTCCGGACATGCCCATGGCGGACAGTTCAGACTGCCGTTTGTCGGAGGGATAGTGGCTCCGGATCAGGGATTTCTTCCAGAATATACAGCAGGTGAATACTATATGGACGGCACAGAGATGATAGTCAGCCGAGGCCTTGGCAACAGCGTGATACCTGCGAGGTTGTTTAACTATCCGGAGATCGTGTGCGTGGAGCTGGTGGGGAAGCATTAGTTATTGTGAGAAAGTTAATGTAGATAAGAAAATGATGTACATAAAAGATCGTGGGAAGATTTTGAGTAGGGATCTTCTCACGATCTTTTAATATATTAGGATTTACTTTTCTCAGCCTTCTAGCTATCGCAGCCTTTCATCCACCTCAACCTTGAAAGGAAGCTTGTTCAGAATGTCATGTTCAAGATCAATTCCCGGGTACACTTCTATGAGTTTGAGTCCCTTTTCAGTAAGCTCAAATACGCATCGTTCTGTGACGTATATAACCCTCTGCCTGTTTGCCAGCGCACGTTTTCCTGAGAAACTGATGCTTCTGACATCGTTTACGAACTTAGGAATGCTTCCCTCGTTTTTGATGGTCACGATGCCGTCATTGTCCTCCACGGCAAGCCCCTTTGTATCAAATGTGAGACAGAACACAACGGTTGCTGTCTTGGCGGTGATATTTGCAAATCCGCCTACACCGGCAAATGCGCCAGGACCCTTGTGGGCATTTACATTCCCGAACCTGTCAACCTCGATCCCGCCCATGAAACAGATATCAAGACCGCCATTGTTGTAGAGATCAAACTGGTTTGCCATGTCATAGATGGAGTCCGCGCCAATGACAGCGCCGAACACCTTGCCCGATGCAGGAAATCCGCCTACACCTCCGGATTCTACGGTCAGGGTTATCTTGTCCAGAATACCGTTCTCTCTGGCATACTTGGATACAGTCTCCGGAATTCCAACACCTATGTTGACTATATCGTCCGGTTTTAATTCCAGAGCGGCCCTTCTTCCAATGATCTCTGCGCTTGTATTGACGACATTCTTTGTCTTGGTACGACCGGAAAGCATCTCAGCCCAGTCCTGCCACTGTGAATATGGAATCTCAAAACTTCCTGTCAGGGATTCGTATGATGCGTGTCTTGGCTCCGGCGGTATCTCAACGATAGCGTCAACCAGACATCCCGGAATAATGGTATTGTGAGGTCTTGATGGCCTTGCCACAAGTCTGTCAACCTGCACGATGACCTTTCCGCCATTTGCCTTTACAGCCTGACAGATGGACAGCGCATCTCCTGCGGTAAACAGATCCTCAAATGAGATGTTGCCCTTGCGGTCGGCAGCAGTTCCCTTGATGATAGCCACGTTGATAAGCGGCAGCTTGTAGTAGAGGAATTCCTCACCGTCCAGCTCGACGTATTTAACAAGTGAGTCATCCTTTGATATGTTGTTGATTCCCGGTCCCTCAAGTCTAGGATCGACAAATATATCGAGACCGACCTTGGAGAGTGCTCCCGGAAGTCCGCCGGCCTGTGCACGAATTGCGTGTGAGATACAGCCGAGTGGGAGATTGTATGCCTCAAATCTGTCCTCAAGGACAAGCTTCTTGGTGCTGTACATGGCTCCGAAATGTCCACAGATGATCTTGTCAACTGCGCCGTCTCTTATGTATCCCTCTGCCGCCTTGTTCTCATCCCACGCGCCAAAGCCCGCGCTTGATATAGCGGTGAGGTGCTTCGGCGAACCTGTCCTCTGGTATCTTTTATATAATGCCTCGTGAAGCTCGATTGGAATATCTATGCCGAGAAATGAGTTGAGTGCGATCACATCTCCGTCATTTATAAGATCCATTGCCTCGTCGGCTGTCATTATCTGGTACATTTGTTCTATCCTTTCGTTTATATAAAAATCAATCAAAATCTGCTATGAATTTATTAGCAGGTTACAATATGATAACATTCTTTGTAAGAGTTCTGTATCCTTGTTCTGACATAAATCAACAAGGGCAAAGAGCTCAGGATTCTTGTTTTTGTCAATTACGATTTGTGTCGCGGCCGGAGAATCCGAAAGACCGGTCAAATATTCAACAGATGTGTTAAAACATTGAGCAATAATTTCCAGCGTTTGCTGAGATGGGACTCTCTCTCCGTACTCATATCTGCAATATCCTATTTTGGAAAGATTGAGTCTCCTGGATGCTTCAGCCATAGTAATTCCCATATTTTCTCTCACAAATTTTAATCGTTCTGGAATTAATTTAGCAGACATTATTATTCCTCCTAGACTAAATATTGACAGTAACCATTGGATAATATAAAATAGATATATCCAATGGTTACTATACAACAAATAATAGCCTTATTCAACATTTAATATAGAATAGAGGGAGATATATAATATGCGAAATGAGGACAAGTTAATAAAAGTAGCACATTATAACACTAAACTCAATTCAGTATTAGGTTTTGATTATAGTGCTTTTACAATTTATAGATCTAAGGGATTGTTGACACATCTTATTAAAAGAAAGCATTTTGTTGCTGCAAAATACATTGATCGTTTAGATGATATAATTAGTCATCCAGACTATGCAGGATGTTATAATGGAAATATAGAGTTGGTTAAATGTTATAATGACAATATTTTTGTTTCAATCAAATTAGATGAAAAGGAATCAAAATATTATATTGCTACAGTATTTGATGTAAAAAAAGGAAAAATAGATTCATATGTAAAGTCAGGCAGATTGGTGCCGATATGTAGTAATATATTTGGTTAGATAAGATATCTTGACTTTATCGGTAAGCAATGGTATCATCATTGTATACATTTGACAAGCAGGAAAGGCACCCTGCGCTCCCTCGGGAACCTGATATGATGGATACGCCGCCCATCCAAATGTAAACATTAAATACTTAAAAATGTCAGATAAATATGAGCAATGATTTGGAGCTTATATCTATCTGACATTTTTAATTTGCGTCAGCAACGAGCTAAAGCGTGCTGCTCCTTGTTCCCTAATTAGGATATTTGATCAGATCGTACATCTTACCATAAGCGCCCATATAGCGCACGCCCTCAAGCTCCATGCCGAGATGCATGTATTTGTCGCACTTCGACTTGGCATCAGTCTCAAGGATGACTGGAACGTGCAACCTGTTTCCCTCAGAGAAGGCCATGTCAAGAACTTTCCTCATGTATCCCTGTCCCTGGTATTGTTCGCGGACGCAGACCATGCCGACGAATATAAAATCTTTCTTCTCTTTCTTCATTCGATCTTGAAGAGATCTGCCTCCCTTGGACAGAGCTTTTCCCATGCGGATCATTTCTTTAAGGCTCATATTGCGAAACAGAGCTTTGAGGATAGCCATGCCAGCTTTGAGATTCATTTTTTGTCCCGGCAGGGTATAGGCGATATACCCCTCGCCGCGTTCGCTAGTCGCGTAGAGCATTTGTCCCTCAAATGCCATACGAACGTAGCCGGCTATGTAATTTGCCACTGCCTCTTTGCTGCTGTAGAACACGCCCATACCTGTTTCTTGCCCGTAGTCGTAATATCCAAACGCATGGCCGATATCCTCGGCTGCCTGTTCATCCCATTTTGTTATCTTCATAGCATTTTCTCCGTTCAATAATTGTGTTGTAATTTCTAATTACATCCATACGGTTAGATGCATCTAACCGTAATCATATTATCATATATAGAGTGAAAATGAAACTATGATCTCATTCAGGATGACATGATAGAAATATATGAAGATGTGAAGGATGCCGATGTCATAGTGTTTGCATATGAAATATCACTACTAAAACAATACATTTGTATTGAATTGACATAAATTAAGTATTATAATTTATAAAGAAGCGGTGAAGTTGCATATTATTAATACTAGGAGGTGCATGAGAATGGCAAGCACAATACAGGTAAGGGTAGACAATGATCTTAAGTCAAAATCAGATAAATTATTTCATGATCTTGGAACAGATACTACGACAGCTATAAGAATTTTTCTTACCCAGGCAGTTGCAAATAATGGATTTCCATTTGAGATAAAAAGGGTTGTTACAGATCCATATGTGGCAATGACAGAGGAACAGATGATAGACAAACTGGCGAAGTCAAGACAACATGCTGAAAAAGGTGAATGTCGTGATGCTGATGTTGTGATAGATGATATGAGGAAGAAGTATGACTTATGAGGTGGTTTTGACAAAAGATGCAGAGAATGATTTGGATAATTTTATTCAATATCTCTTATTTGAAAAACATAGTAAACAGGCTGCAGCAAATGTTCTTCAGGACTTTGAGAATACGAAAAGAAGTTTGGAAAAAATTGCTTCAAGTTTGAAACTATGTGATAATCTGCGCTTGAGAAAGCTGGGATATAGAAGAATTAATTTTGAAAGACATAGATATTTTATGTTATATCGAATAGAAGGAGAACGTATTATAGTAGATAATATATTTCACGAATTACAGGATTTTGAGGGAAAAATGATATAGAACAATCCGTAGCGCAATTAACATTAAAGAGTGGGAAGCAATACAATACGCTTCCCACATATTTTTCTTATATGAGTAAGTGTATGATAGTGTATTTCTATTTGAGATAAAAGTATTGCTGTTGTGCGGACATATGCTTATAATTAAGGATAGATGGAAACACTACTTATGAAAGGAGATGCTTTATATGGCTACAAAATCTGCAAATTTATATGCAAGGATTGAACCAGATGTCAAAGAAAAAGCAGAAAGTATCTTGGCTACACTGGGTATCCCTGCTTCTAGTGCTATAAATATGTTTTATAAACAGATTATCTTACAGAGAGGACTTCCATTTGAAGTAAAAATACCATATGACAGACCTGTTGACATCAGCACATTATCAGATGCAGAGTTCGATGAAGAATTGGAGAAAGGATATGCTGATATGCAGGCTGGACGGACGAAAAATGCTAAAAAGGTCTCTACTGACATTCGTAAGGATTATGGAATATGATATATGAATTAGAGATATCCGAGCAGGCTGACAATGATCTGAGAGGAATTTTTGAATATATTGCCTTTGAATTACAATCTTCTCAAAACGCAAGCGGACAGCTTGACCGTCTGGAAGAGTAGATATTAAGTCTGGATACGATGCCGGAGCGTTATCGAAGATACGAGAAAGAACCGTGGAAAAGCCGTGGACTTCGTGTATTACTAGTAGATAATTATGTGGTATTTTATATTCCTGATAGCGATAAAAAGGTTGTAACCATTCTTAGAGTAATGTATGCAGGACGTGACACAGACAATCAGTTAAATCTATACACAAAGCAATAGGGTAAAGCAAATGCTACAGCAGCATAAAACTGCTGTGGCATTTTGTGTATATAAAACCATGTAATTTTAACTCAAAAGCGTTATATAAATTCCCGTAAGTATCGCAGTCGTTATAACTCCGTAGATATTTGCGCCCAGGGCGTAGTCGAGAATAAATGCTGAAGGGTCAGCCTTGGATGCCGCCTTCTGGGCGACCTTTGCGGTAGAAGGTACGCATGACACTCCGGCAATACCGACAGTAGGGTTGAAGTTTCCACGTTTGAAGAGGTATACGATGTAGCCTCCGACTATTCCGCCGATACCTGAGAGGAGCAGCGCGAGCATTCCAAGGATCAGGAGCTTGAGCACCTGTTCATTCAGGAACCAGCTTTTGTTTGGATGTGATCTTGCTTTTTCTCTGTTCCCTGACGATGGCTTTGCCTCTTATGCTCTTCGGTATGAGCAGCTTGAGTGATGCAAATAAAACCATAGGTCCGTCCGCACCGCCGATGATGGAGACTGCGGCTGAAGAACCGGCATCGAGGCCCATTGCCCTGGCGATAGGGTATGTAAGTATGGTGCCCGCCTCTGAGTCCGTTGCTGAATGTGAGTGTGTATATCGGCTGCAGAAAATCTATCTGCATATATTTCATCAGGTCATCGATGGATGAAAGCGGGGGATTGATGATCAGATTTCCTGTCTGGTTATTTTCAAGGAACAGGACACCGGCACAGTCAAGAAGCTCTTCGAAGCCTTTGGCATTTTGTCTTCTCCTGGTAAGCTGTTCGCCGGTCCTTACATTGTATACTATATTTGCTTCTATGATCCGATTTGCATCGGGGGTCTTTATGTCCCCGCTTTCAAGGGATGACTCGGCATGGCTGTCAGCTCCTTTTTGCTAATAACACCCACAATATATCCAATTGAGAAAATGGTGTCAATGAACCGCGGGGGAATTGGGGGTATCTGAACCATATCTTTGCCGAGGGGCAGTACGCTTTCCCGGTTAATATGCGAGTACCTAATCTTCACAAAATCTTCACAAAATAATTAGCACTCACCTCTTGACATTGCTAGCATAGAGGACTATAACATAGTCAAAGATAAGAAAAGGATAGCACAACCGGTGGTGCAGATGACCGTTCGGCATATGCACTGCAGATTTCTGTTATATAACATTTTAGGAAAACAGAAAGGAAGTGTTCAAAATGGATAAGAACCCAAAGCATCCATTGAAGAAAAAGAAAGTAGTTCAGAAGGTATATGCGACAGCAAATCATAACGCTGCAGCAGCTGAAGAACCGGCTACACCAAAGTCAAAAAAGCATAAATAGTATATGAGACAAAGGTCCCCTGTATCTGCATCAGGCAGGTATGGGGGACTTTTTTGTCGTGGGAACAGCAATATATAAATTTAATTTCTGAATATGGGGTTACTGATGTATAATATATATAACAAATATTTATGGGATACATTGTCGGACTTGACAGACTGATATATTTTCGAACTAAAATATATTGAGTGTTGATGGGATAATAGATTTGGGACACATGGGGAATATGAAAAATATGGAGAATGCGGAAGGAACGGAAACAACAGATAAGGTCAGAAAAACGGGTAAGCTGGATGAGAAGCTTTTGCCGCCGGACAAGCTTGTACTGCCTAAGGCCTCTACGCCCCAAAATCAGAACAAGCTTAATATGAAGATACTTCTGGTGGAAATTCTCATTGTGGCAGTGATCGCTGTGATCGTGATAGTTATGGCAGTAAATGGTAAGGGCAGGAATCCTGACATGAAAGGGTATTACTATAGAGGGCGCTGGCATCCAATAGGATTCGCCGGCATAGATCTGTATGGTTTCATTATGCTCATACTTATGTGTATTGGCCTCGGAGTGATGCGGGTAATCCCGGGTACTATAGCGGATTTTTCGACAAGACCGGGGAAAGAGAAACGTGGGGAGCTTGAATCTATCAGGAGAAATAATTATGCAAAGCATTTGTGCAGATTGATCGAGATCGATAAGACGGAAATTTTGGATAATATGAGAGATAGATTCAATCCTGTAGTCCAAATCCTTTTTTCGGAGGCGCAGGCTGAATGTCTGAATAGATCGAGGGCCTGCAATCATCTTATGGTCAGACTGGGGCTTGGCAGTGTGGATATATCTGATCATGTGGTGGTTCAGGAGGCTGGCGGAAAGCGGGAGAGAGAGGTACAGCTCACAGACGTTGCAAATGAGGTGAAGATAAAAACGGCAGTTATCCACGACTTGCCGGTGGTGCTGGATCTCAGCCGTACCGGGGTTATAGGAATAGTAAGTGATGGAAATAAAAAGAGTGCATTTGATATAGCGAGAAATATCATAGGCCAGCTTGAGATAAATGAGACAAATGACAGGATTCAGCTAGCATTTGCCTGTGATCCGGGTGATGGTGAATGGGTAGGATATGATGAGCTTTATCTGGCGGACCGTAAGAATGGAGAAATCTCTTTTGCCGCAGGAGAAGCTGATGTGAAGGGCTTGTTAGACATGCTGGCAAATGAGCTTCAGAAAAGAAATGGTACTCTGGATTATTTTGTGAACAGCGAGAATGTAGGCGGATATAGGCATATAGTTTTGTTTGTTGACGATCCCGGACTTCTGGAGGGGCATTTGATAAATCGGTACATTTTGCCGGGGGAAGAAAATCTGGATTTTACAGTTGTCGTTCTCTCTGATGATGAAGAGAAGTTTATTTTGGAGATGGACTGTGAGATAATACAAAATGATGATTTTGCGGGAATATATAAGCCTGGAACGGAAGAGTGGATAGAGATCAAATTTGACAGGGTGACCGAGGCAAGGCTGTGGAGCCTGGATGAGATTGTAAGAAAGAACAGTGAAAGGATGGTGCAGGATGAGCTACGTAGAATTTCGAGATGTAAAGAAAGTATACAAGACAGGTGAGGTGGAGATCAATGCTCTGCGCGATGTGGATTTTGAGATAGAAAAGGGAGAGTTCTGTGTCATAGTCGGAGCCTCCGGTGCGGGCAAGACTACTATCTTGAATATCCTTGGCGGTATGGATACTCTGACAAGCGGCAGCGTGAAGCTGGATGGCAGAGAGATATCAACTCTGAATAAGAGACAGCTCACGGCATACAGAAGGTATGATGTGGGATTCGTGTTCCAGTTCTACAATCTGGTACAGAACCTTACAGCACTTGAGAACGTGGAGCTGGCGGCACAGATCTGTAAGGAACCGCTGGATGCTGCAACGGTTCTGAAGCAGGTGGGACTTGAGGATCGTATGGCGAACTTCCCGGCACAGCTCTCAGGTGGTGAGCAGCAGAGAGTTGCCATAGCAAGGGCGCTTGCAAAGAATCCAAAGCTTCTGCTCTGTGATGAGCCGACCGGAGCTCTGGATTACAACACAGGCAAGGCTGTGTTGAAGCTCCTTCAGGATACATGCAGAAATACGGGAACGACAGTTATAGTCATAACGCACAACCAGGCACTCACAGCCATGGCGGACAGAGTCATCACGGTTAAGAGCGGAACTGTGGAGAAAGTGGTTATGAATGATAACATCAGGAACGTTGAAGATCTGGAATGGTAGGTGGCCTATGAAATCAATGATGAGACGCACGACATTTCGTGAGATAAAAAATACATTTGGAAGATTTGCAGCCATCATGGCGATCATAGCCCTGGGCGTGGGATTCTTTTCGGGTCTCAAGATGACGAAGCCGGATATGATGAATACCATATCAAAATTCCTTGACGAGGGAAATTTCTATGATCTGCATCTTCTGTCAACTCTGGGATACACGGATGATGACGTGGATTCATTTGCCGGGGAGAAGGATGTGTTGTACGCAGAGGGCGGTTACAGCCTGGACGTCCTATACAAGAACCAGGGTGAAAATGACAGGGTGTTGAAGACTATGTCAGTTCCGGAAAACATCAACAAACTGAGTCTTGTGGACGGACGCATGCCGGAAAAGGAAGATGAATGTGTTGTAGATGCCAAGATGGACAGTATAAAGATAGGTGATGTCATAGAGGTGGCAGATGACGATGCTGTAGAAGGCAAGTCTGACGGGAAAACAGACAGTGACATTGCTGACCCGGGAAACGAAAGCGAGGGCAGCAGTACACAGGATATACTGAAGGTGAAGAAGTTCACCGTTGTCGGAACTGTCAACTCCCCTCTTTATATTAATTTTGAGAGAGGCACCACAACCCTTGGAAACGGTAAGATCGCGGGCTTTGTATATGTCAGTCCTGAAGCATTTGACAGCGAATGCTACACCGATATATATGTGAAATTTGACAGAAAGTTTGATATATATGCCGATGAGTATGAAGACTATATAGACGACAGGAAAGACGAATGGGAGTCAATATGCAAGACCAGTGTGTTAGACAGGTATAAGGATATCCTCATGGCAAAGGGTATGACGGAGGATATGGTGAAGGACATAACGCTGGATGATGCAGATGGTGTGAACTACTACATACTCGGCAGAGAGACGAATATCGGATATGTCTGCTTTGAGAGCGATTCAGATATAGTAAATGGAGTTGCAAAGGTATTTCCGGTATTCTTCATATTGGTTGCCGTGCTCGTGTGTATGACCACCATGAACAGAATGGTTGAGGAACAGCGCTCTATGATAGGCATGTTGAAGGCTCTCGGCTATGGCAAGGCGGCTATCATGGGAAAATATATGATCTATTCGGGAACTGCAGCTGTAGTAGGATGTGCAGGTGGATATCTTATAGGTACATATGTATTTCCGGAGGTTATCTGGTACGCATATAATATGATGTATATACATATGCCGCTTGAGAGAACCACAGACTGGACGCTGGTTATTGGCGTGCTGGCAGCCTCGCTTCTGTGCACTGTAGGTACAACTTGGTTTTCCTGTAGATACGAGCTTTCTGAGACTGCGGCAAGCCTTATGAGGCCTAAGGCTCCGAAGCCGGGCAAGAGGGTGTTCCTTGAGCATATCCCATTTATATGGAAGAGACTGAAATTTCTGAGAAAGGTAAGTGTCAGAAATGTATTCAGATATAAAAAGCGTTTTTTTATGATGATAATAGGAATAAGCGGCTGTACTGCGCTGCTGCTCACAGGCTTTGGAATAAATGATTCCATAAGCGGATTTGCGGACAATCAGTATGGGGAGATACAGGTCGGAGATGGAGTGATAACGCTGAATACTTCGATTGCGGGTGATAGAGAAGATGAGCGCTTCAGTAGTCTGAAAGACCGGCTGGACGAGGATACCTCCTGCTATGATCTCGTCAGTGAATCTACCTGGGATCTGGTTCATGATGGTGGCGTAAAGTCCGTGAACATGGTCATCATGGAAGAACCTGAGCACGTTGACAGGTATATGAAGTTTGCGGATAAAGATGGTGCGAAGATAGAATATCCGGGCAAAGGGGAAGCTGTGATCAATACTGCGCTGGCAGAACAGTACGACATCAAAACGGGCGATGTAATAACGGTCAGAGACAGCGAGATGAAAGAGATAAGAGTTTCCGTATCAGGCATATTCAGGAATCATGTATACAACTATGTGTATATATCACCTGAAACATATGAGGATCAGATGGGGGAGGCACCTCAGTACAAATCGGTGTACTTCAATCTTGAGGAGGGCGCAGATTCGCACGAGATATCTGCTGATCTTATGGGTGATGCAGCAACAGCGTCAGTGACTATCAACAAGGATATGAAGAACAGGATATCCAAGATGATGGAGAGTCTGAATTATATAGTAATTGTAGTCATACTCTCGGCTGGTGCGCTTGCATTTATCGTCCTCTACAACCTGACAAATATCAATATCACAGAGCGAATCAGGGAGATAGCAACTATAAAGGTTCTGGGATTTTTCAAAAACGAGACTTCAGCTTATGTATTCAGGGAGAACAGAGTCCTGACGACATTTGGAATCGCTGTGGGACTTGTGCTTGGAGTGTTTTTGCATGCATTTGTCATAGGACAGATCAAGGTGGATATGGTCGCATTTGATACATATATAGCGCCGATGAGCTATGTGTACAGTATCGTTCTGACATTTGTGTTCAATTTTCTTGTTAACAGAGTTATGTCAGTCAAGCTTGATAAGATAAATATGGCGGAATCGCTTAAGTCGGTGGAATGATCCTTTCATATATGGCATGTAACAGAATAGTTTAGATGTTTATTACGATCCACAGGGCGTACAGTATAGACGGTACGTTTTGTGGATTTTTTTGCAAAAAAGTTGTTTTCACGCCTATTACTAGCCTTTTGGTTAGTGTACATGGAAAAACATAGCAATTATAATTGTAAATATATTATTGATATCAGAATGTGGCAGCTTAAAACGGCTGGTGCTCATGGTTAGTTTTTTAAGTGAAAGGGAGGAAGAAATTATGAGAAAGAGGGCGATAAGCTGGGCGCTGACGGCCAGTATGGTGCTATCTATGCTGTCCGGATTTATTCCCGGACAAAAAGCATACGCGGCGGACAGCTCGAAGAAAACAGGCAAGACGGTGGTCGAGACAGAGATTGACGAGAGTACATACAAAGCTCTGGGTCTTAGCACCGATATAGACAAAAGCAAAGCTGCGGTGCCGTATGACAAGGATAATATATCTACATTTGCAGAGGTGAATGAGGTATACGTTGCGGCAAACGGCAATTACAGAAACAAGTACACTGTGCGAGACGGATTTGACAGGATTGGAGATTTCAAGGACAGGACTACAAAGGTAAACAGCAGCCTTGGCAATCTGTACGGAGCGTATGGTTTCTATGATCTTGGCGAAGATAATGTGAAAGTGGAACACGGCGGATCGGGAGACAGTAACATAAGCAGCAACATGGGAAATGTTCTAAAAAAGGACAGTAATGGTTTTAACGGCCTGTATGCGACAAGCGTTGCATTTGATGGAGGCGACGGAAAAACCAACTACGTTGCGGAGCTAAGAGTACATGGAGATAAAGCATTCAGTCCAGCTGGATGGAAAAGTATTAAAACTGTCATAGACGGCAAGGAGTACCGCGGAAAGATAGATGTGAGTATTTTCAAGATAGCAGCTGATGGTACAAGATCTTCAATTGCTACGCTTACCCCTACTTTAAACAAGAATTCTACATATGGCGATGGACTTTTGTATTTTATCAGAAGATACCAGCAGGAGCTGGATGCGATGTTTGAGATCGAAAAGGCCGATCTGAATGGAGATGGTTTTGAAGATCTTCTCGTATACTGTGGAACTTACGAGGATAGAAATATAAACGATCAGAACATACGCTATGCCATAGTCGATGTATATTATGGCAAGAGAAACGGCAGGTTCACAAAGGGAAATAATATAAGCATACCGGGCGGGCTTGCATCTAATTATGAAAGTGGAACGGATGGATCGTGGTGTGATTATGGAATAGGAAGAGCTCCTGTGGTAACTCTGGCCGGCGGTGATCTGGAGCAGGATGGCCGGGATGAGGCCGCGGTTGCCGTATCTGGATCAGTTCTGAATTACAACATGGCAAAGGCAGGTCATATGACCGTCTATACATATAAAGACGGCGGACTTGTCCCTATAGAAGGTCTGAATGAAGTGTCACTTGGAGACACAGATGGCAGAAAACAGAACTATGGAATGTATGCTGCAAATTGTGCATTTGGCCGGTTTAAGTATCCTGGATCAGGAGCCATGGTCACAGGACTTATAGTTGGTGGATATTATTCGAGCAATTCTCAATATGTGCAGAGGGAATATGAAGCCACGCAGGCTGCATACAGATACGTATACTACGATAGTCTGACGGATAATTATGTGTTGTCAGATTATCATACGAGAAGCCTGGGGACTAAGAGTAAAGAAATCGTGAAATATCACGAGGTTAAAAGTAACGAATATTACAGACCTGTGAATGCACCTATGGCGCTTGCGTGTGCAGACCTTAAGGGCATGAACGGCAATAATGAAAATGACAGTGTGCTTTTTGGCGCAGAGGTATATGCTTTCTCACTGGAAGATGGCGGAATAACAGGTTCGGAGATAGGAAGCATGAGTATATGTACCGACCAGCGCAATCAGGGCAACGACAAGAAGAAAAAAGATCAGGTGTGGATCGGCGATGTCAGGGTTGGCTGTGTCGATAAGGATGCCAAGGGGAACAATTACAGACAGAGTTTTGTGTGCGTTGTGGGAGTGCACAGAGAGAAGAAACTCAATGATAAAGATGATTATTACTGGCTGGACATAGCGACATTTTCTATGGATGGCGGCAGCCCATACAGCAGTCAGGAGGGTGTAGTATGCCAGTCGAACAGCAGACAGGATATGTATGGAACATTTGTTTCACTGTGTCTTCCGGATATTGATAATGACAGTGTGCGGTTAAAGTACGAGGGAGAGTATCCGGTATACACAAATCCAGAGGTCTATGCAATCCTTCAGGCAAGTCCGTATTTTGATGATGTTCAGGAAGTATATGAATATGTAAATAACGGTGGAACATCATATTCAACAAGCAAAGGTTCATCGAACACGGTATCAGCTAACTTGTCAATATCAGTTGGCGCGTATGTGTCGTCGGAGATCCAGCTCATCGGAGCAGGTGAGGTAGAGGTTGAACTTTCGTATGGAGCAAGCTTTGAATATGCAAATACAAAGACAACGGAATATGAGATAACATATAATGCCGCAGGTGGAGGTTCTGATCAGGTCGTTCTGTACTGTTTGAAATATATGTATTACGAATACTCCATATATGATCCGATTGCGAGAAAATGGGAGCCGGTGGTTATGCCGGTATGTCTCGGACCTTCAACTTCAATCATAGATGTGGCAGATTACGACAAGGTTGCAAGAAGGAGCAAGGGGCTCAACGAGATATATAATAATATTCTGAATAACACAGCGGGAGACCCTGCTACATACCAGACTCTTGGAGGTAAATTAAAGTACGCCTATCAGTCAGGTGGAAATAACAATTATTCTTCTGTAAATGCCAGCTCTGGTGCAGATCAGACTCAGACGATATCTGTGACTGATGAGAATGAGTATTCAACTGAAGTGTTCCTTGAGGCGAACGAAAAGCTTGGTGCTGGAGGCGGAGGACTCGGTAATAAGGTTATCGTCGGTGTAACATCAAGCCAGCATGCGGGTCTTGGTCACACCCGTGTAAGCTCGAATGGTGTTACATACAGTGGAACGGTGGACAATGTTCCGGCAGACTGCACAGGGTTCTCATTTGACTGGCAGCTGCGGGTGAACACTGCAAAGCTGAACAGCGACAGTGATTCAGTGTTCGTCATTGGCTATGATGTTAAGAATGTTGTTCGTCCGGCGCGTATGCCGATGGGACTTTCTGTTGTCGACACAACGAGAAACAGTGTCAGTCTTGAGTGGTCACCGTCCAATGATGCAGATTACTATGAGGTCTGTATCGTTGATGCAGGAGGTAATTACAACAGCAAGGCAGTTGTGCCATATACAGTTACTGACTATGAAGTGAAGGGACTATATTCCAACAGGACTTACACATTTGCAGTGAGGGCTCTTCAGGCAAATGGTTCAAAGAGTCTGTTCAGCCGTCCGGCAACCGCGACGACACTTCAGGACAGTTCTAATTTCCATATAACAAAGAACCCTGATGATACAAATACGTTTGCGGGTGGAAATGCAGAATTTGCGGCAAATGCGGTTTATTATGATGGGGATGGAGTAAACCAGAGCGTTGGATACAACTGGCAGGTTAATACAGATAATGGATGGAGAAGCGTATCGACAGGAGGCAGCAATCCTACGCTCAGACTTACTGATGTAAGTGATGAAATGGATGGAAACGAATATCGATGCAGAGTTTATTACAACGACATCACACTCTACACCAAGACTGCGACACTCACTGTAAATAAGGCGGACAGCAAGGTCATGCTTCTGGCGCACAACGATACCGAGAATAAAGATTTGTCGGATGGCAGCGTAGTCAGGGCATCGGGCTCAGAGACTACAAAGGTGGAGAACGTGACTAAGGAGAGAAATCTTATAACAGTCACATCCGGAGTCGGGGAATATATTCTTGTCAGCGACGGAACAAACTATATATGGAAAGATAGTGACGAGAATTACTATCCATGCAGTGTAAGCGTCAAAAAGGACAGCGACGGTTACGTGGATGAATCACAGACATTTAAAGCATCTGATATGGGCGGTACGGCATATGGTGTGAGTGAGTCAGATTTCATCGCAGATATTGATGGCAATACTTACAAGCTGACCAGCGTAAATGCAGCTGACTATGCAGGTGAAAAGGTGTCATATGCATCTGATGATGTTACATATGACAGGATACTCGCAAAATGGGTATCAGAGGATGGCAGCAAGAACTTCTATCTTCTCGGAAACACATCGGGAAGTGAAGACAGTACGGTGTACTATTATGTGGCAGATAGTGAAAGCGGAAGTTTTACGATGACTTCAAAGAAGACTCTTAATGTGTCAGATACTGTCAAGGTGGTCCAGACTGATCTCAAATCGGTATATCAGACCAAGACGGTGAGATCTGAGACCACAGGGGCAGAGGTCACATATACAGGAGACAAGATTACACTCAGCTGTCAGCCGAAATCACTGTCAGGTGAGGACGTACAGGGAGATGTGGAATTTGTCATTACAGGGCCTGAGATCAAGCGCATAGCTGGTAAGTACGACAGAGCAAATGGCTGCTATACTGCACAGTGGGAGCCATCCGGACAGGGAATATACAACGTATATGTATACTTTGCAGGAAATAAACAGTACAACGACAGTATATCTGACTCGATGTCTATATATACCTCATTTGAGGGAAAGACGAACATGAATCTGACCATGCAGGATAATGTAAGATACGGAGATTCGGTGAAGATGTCTCTGGAGAGAGTGTCATACGACAATACAGGAAAGCTTCAGGATATCACGGACGATTCAGAATACACAGTTAAGATAAAGAATAATAAGACAGGAGAATTTGAGGACACAGACAAATACGAACTTGCAAACGGCGTGTTTATACCGAAGTCTATTGGAATGTTCCAGATAACGGCATCAAATGGCGGAGACAAGACTCAGAAGAATATAAATGTTGGAAGGGCACAGCTTGAGATAGCTGCCCAGGATACAGAGAAAAGTGTAAATGATTCTGTAAGAGAGTGCGAGGATGCGGTGATAACAGGTCTCAAGGCATGGGATACCGACATAATGCCTCAGAGAGACAGGGATTACGAGCTCAGATCATATGGAGTAAGTGGGCTGCTGCCGGGTATATATGATATAGATGTTGCATACGTCAAGGTGGACGATCAGCATTCACAGGTTATGAATGAACTTGAGAAGAACTATATAATAAACCTGGTTAAAGCATCATACACACTGACAGGAAACGTGTACACAGTTACTGCCAGGCCGGCAAATACACATGGTACAGTTTCAATCAAGTACCAGCAGCCTGGAAATGAAAACAGTGACGGACTCACAGTTGACAGTGGAACAAGACTCCCTGAGAACTCAACGATCACTTTAGCTGCTACTCCTCATAAGGGATATAAGGTTAAGAGCTGGTCACTAAATGGAAAGACAGTTACGGATCCACAGTGTGGAACATCCGGTGGCAAGGCGTGCAGCGATGACCAGATCCAGATGGCTAAGCTGAAAGCAAACATGAATGTAGCAGTAAACTTTGAGCCTGTATATCACAAGCTGACATACAAGCCGGACAATAAGGCTCACGGAACACTCAAAGCAAACTATGTGACGGATGGAACAATTGGAAAATCGTTTGGTTCAGGTGCAAACATTCATATAGAACAGAAGGTAAGACTCACTGCGGTTCCGGCAGCAGGATATGTTCTGGATCATTGGACTGTTACGGGAGAAGATGGAGTTCCAGAGACCGTTCTCGCGGAAGATGGAGTGACAAATAACACATCTCTCACATATGATGCAGAGGAGATCAGCGAGGATACACTTATCACGGCATATTTTGCAGAGGCACAGAATTTCAAAATATCAGTCTCGCCTGTAACTGTTGGAAGCGATGGAAAGACTACAGTGACAACAGGTGTGGATGTCACAGTCAAGGCTCAGCGAGTTGACGGCACAGTGACTATAGAGAGCGGTGAAGATGGTATATATGAAGTCAGCCGAGGCGACAATGTGACCATCCAGGTTACCGTTCCGTCAGGACTACTTCTCGACGGATGGTCAGCAGCAGATGGACAGGAACTTGGAACTATATCAGCGGATCTCAGGACGATGACAGTGTATGATATAGCTTCAGACCTCGATTATACAGTTAAGTACACTGCGCCGAACAGATACAAGGTGACATATGGTGCGGATGATGATGCAGCTGGTGTGGTAGATGCTGTGGCTGCAGGAAGTACAGACGCACTTGTATCCGGTGACAAGCAGCTTCAGGGAAGTGACATAGTATTTACAGCAACTCCAAATGAAGGCTACGAGGTAGCATACTGGGAGGTAAATGGCGAGAAGGTTGATGCTGAGGCAGAAGGTACTGGCGCCCAGAGGTATGAACTAGAATATCTCGGCAAGGATACAAAGGTTGTCGTATACTTCTACAAACAGCCGGTTGTGTCGTGGACATCAGGAAATGACACAGAGATGACTGCAAAGTCAGGAGATTCTGATCTGGCAAATGGCGGATATATCGCATATGCAAGTAAGGATGATCTGAAATTCTCATTTGCGGTGAAGAGAAGTTATGAGATAGCTGACATAAAGGTAAATTATGCAGGAGAGGATGTATTCAGTCTTGCGGAGGACAGCGGAGAAGGAAAGCTGACTGAGACTGCGGATGCTGAGTCCGGAACAGAGAGATACACATTTACGTGGAGTGCTCCGGCAGATGGGTTTACAGGGGATGTGACAGTAAATGCCACATACAGAAAGATCACACCATCCGTGAAGGCTGAGTATTCTCTGAAAGTGATAGAGAAGGCTTCTGCCGGAGAGTCGTCAGGAAAGACACACGGCTCTATAAGTGCAGATGTGTCAAGAAAAAATCTCCCTTCATACATACAGATAGGAGATACCATAAGTGATGCGACGGAGAGCAAATCTGCGCAGATCACAGACATATACAGAGATTCTGTCATCACATTCAAGGTTGTGCCTGATGATGGATACAATGTAAAAGAATGGATCATAAATGGACATAAGCTGACAAGCGAGACAGAGAATATAAAGTTATATTCAGACAAGAAAGTAAATGATACCCTTAAGATCACGGTTGACGGAGATTCATCTGATGTGACAGTTATGGCTGGTCTTGAGCTGGTTGGTGATGTACTCACATTTGGTCCTGAGACAGAGGGAACAGGTGAGGTGAGCGCCATGATCACATCTACAAAGCTGGTGCTCGAATCAGGAGATATGATAGGTGCTGCTTCATATGTGGAATTCACAGCGGCGGCTGCAGAAGGATACGAAGTTGCAGACTGGCTTGTAAATGGAATCAGTCAGGGCGTGGCAGAGAAGATATTTGCATACAAAGTGCCAAAGGATACGAGAGTTGATGTGAGGGCTGTGTTTGACAGACCTGTGTATAAGATAACATGGTCAGCGGACGGAGCCGGACAGATAGAGGCAGAGAACGTGACAGCAGATGAAGTGCTTGAAGGTAATTCTGCACAGATCAGAGGAGACAGAGAGCTTAAGTTTACGGCTATTCCGGATCTGTATATGGAGTGTACGGGATACACAGTAAAGACAGCAGAGGGAACAAAGGATTACACAGCAGAGGAGCTTGGCAGCAACGTATTTGTGGTTGACAAGGTGGCATCTGACATAGATGTTGTTGCTCACTTTGCTAAGCAGGAACTCAAGTCAGTTATAACCTTTGAGGCAAATGATGCTGCTCTTGGAGCTGTGACAGCGGTATATGGACTGGACGAGAAGGCTGAGATCACAAGTGGCGATAGCCAGGTATCCGGCGGAGATGCAGTATTTACGGCAGCTCCTGCAGATGGCCAGATGATCGAGGGCTGGTATCTTGATCCTGAGTGTACACAGGCTATAGAAGGAACTGAACTGGAGCAGACTACCTATGAGGTGAAGACTATCTACACAGATGTGGCAGTATATGTTAAGTTTGTGGAGATTCCAGAGTATACAGTTAAGGTAGGTACAACAGGAACCGGATCGGCGAAGATCACTGCATCTTCTGACGGTGAGGAACTTGAGATCGTATCAGGAGAGGTTAAGCTCAAGAGACATAAGGATCTTACAATTACAGTTGCACCGAAGGATGAATACAACACAGTTGAGCACTGGACAGTTGACGGAGCAGATGTTGATTCAGATGAACTCACATACAAGCTGACAGACATAACAAAGGATGCAGAGATATATGCATATATCGCACCATCACTTCTTGTAAATGTAATATTCAAGAATGAGGATGAAGTTAAGAAATATGACAATATAGACATCAGTACAGGTTATGTCGGCGAGGATGGAGATATAAGCGGACTTAAGCCAATAAATGCTGAGAATAACTTAGTGAGAATAGGTTCTGGCAAGGATGTAAGATTTGCCATAACACCTTCTGATGATTATATGATCCAGGCATGGACAGTTAAGTACATCAGAGGCGGAAAGGTTGTCAAGGAAGAGTCTGGCACTGACTTTGGATTTACCAACGAGATACTTTTAAATGATGTTACAAACAGCATAGAGGTAAGTGCAGAGCTTGTTGACAGAGTTGGATATGCCATTCCTGTAGAGGGAAATTATGACAGAGATAATAATCTGATAGAGACTGCAGGTGGTGAAAGCACACCGGAGACAGCTTACACTATAACAGAACTTACAAAGATACCAGACAATGTGGTATTCAAGAATGACAATGGCGTAGTTCTTGATAATATGGTAAGAGAGAACGGAGATGCGAGTGTTGTTATTACACCTGCTGAGGGCTGGAGAATCAGAGATATAATCATTGATGAACCAGAGAACGCTGAAAATTCAGAGGAGTCAGAGAATATCATGTCAGTCCAGCCAGTGCTTGCAGAGGATGGAACTGAGACAGGAGCATATCTTGTAAGTGATGTAAACGTCACAAAGAATATGGAGTTTAAAGTTGATGCAGTTAAGCTTTACTCTGTAACAATAGCAGATACAGAGCATGGAAACATAAAGGTGACAAAGCCAGATGGCACAGAGGTGGAGAACGGTGAAATGATTGACGAGAAAACTGTTCTTACATACACAGCAACACCGGATATGTACTATGACTTTGACGCATGGACAGAGGATGCGGCAGATCAGGCTGAGAGCACATTTGAAAAAGCCCTTGACGGAAGTATCACAGTGGGAGCAGCCTTCAAGGCAAGATATGCAAAGGTAAGTATTGCCACAGTGAAGAATGGTACGGTAACTGTCACAACAGCTGACGGTAAGAAGATATCTAACGGACAGCTGGTTCAGGAAGGCACAGATATCATCTGCAAGGCAATTCCTGCAAAGCATTGTGATCTGTCAGCCTGGGGCGGAGATGCCAAAGGCAAGACTGGTACTACAGTGAAACTTACGGTGACAAAGAACATGAATATAAGAGCGGCATTCAAGTTCAGGTATGTGAAGGTAGCTATTGGAAAGACTGAAAACGGATCGATCACAATCAAGACTGCGGAAGGCAAAACAGTTAAGAATGGTGCATCAGTGATCGAGGGAACGGTTCTTATCTGCACGGCAAAGGCGGCAAACAACTGTAAACTTGGAAGCTGGACAGGAAGCTTCAAGAGTACAAAAACTTCGGTAAAGGTTGCTGCAAATAAGAATATGAAAATCAATGCCAGGTTTGTAGCAAAAATACCGGCACAAAATACAGCTGGTATCAATAAGAATATCCATGCAGTAGTATCCGGAAACAAAGTGACAGTTGTGTGGGGTAAGGTTAACAAGGCTGACGGATATGATATATATGCACAGGAGTGCTATGTAAACTTTAACTCGAAAAGTCTTATTAAATCGGTAAAGGGCGCATCGGCAACCCGAGTTACAATATCCAGCATTAATGGCAAATCACTTGCTAAGTTAGATACGATCAAGCTGAGAGTAAAGGCATATAAGCTGGTAAATGGTAAGAAGAAGTATATAGACAATAGTGTCATGCTTCATATAGTTACCAATAGCAGCAAATATACCAACATCAAGAAGGTTCTGCTTCCACAGAAGAGCTACGTGTTGGGAGTTAAGCAGACGATTAAGCTTAAACCTGGATATACCAAGGCAGATGCCAGCAAGAAGGTGCTTGATGGCACACATGGTGCAAGGTATTTGTATGCATGTACAAATAAAAATGTTGCTACAGTTGATGCCAAAGGAAGAATAAAGGCAAAGGCCGCAGGAAAGTGTACGGTCTATGTAATTGCTGTAAATGGCACTACACAGGCTGTGCAGATTATAGTAAAATAAAAATAGTAGCTGCATGAGGTGCTTGATATCCGGCCCGTTGGGGCTGGATGCAGGCACCTTTGCTGATATATACAGGGTGTTGATTATCTATACCGGGATTAAAAAGTGAGAAAAGGAGATTTGTACATATGGGGAATACGGCTTCGGGTAATAAAGGCTGTTTTATAAAACCGAAAAAAGCCTGGAGGCTTCTGAAGACAGCGGATGAAGGGAATGTAACTGCATATATATTCGGGGTCAGTGGTTCGGGAAAGACGACTCTTGTCAGCAGATATCTTGGAACACGTAAGTACATGGTGGTGGATGCCGGCGGTATCAGACCGGATGACCTTGTGGTAGAAAGCAGCAACGCAAGAAAAATAATTGTCATAGATAATCTGCACGAGCTCTCATGGGGGGATGTGGACACAGTGAGGGAGCAGATCATAGAACTCATTAGAAGAGAAGACGTATGGGTTATACTCGTTGGCCGGTGTCCGGTTCCCCCATGGCTTTCTGCTGTAAGATTTCAAGAAGGATTTTATGTGGTGGACAGCAAGCTGCTTATGTTCAGTCTGGAGGATATAAAGAAGTATGCTGAATACGCTGGATTTAGTATCAATGAGGCACAAGTGCAGAGAATGTACTATGAGACTACAGGACTTCCGCTGGCTGTGGAGATGTGCCACATCAAATACATGGAAATGGCATATACAAGCGAGATAACAGATGATATGTATAATGATTTTTCGAGACGCGTTGAGGATGAGATGTGTAATTACCTTGAGTATCATGTGTATGATAACTGGGATGTGGAAATGCAGGAATTTCTCATGGAAATATCCGTGGTGGATGAGTTTACAACAAAACAGGCTGAGATGATAACCGGAAGAAGTGACAGTGAGCTTTTGATCGAGAGGGCAAAGTGGCTTGGAAACTTTATGACCAGCCGGATGGATAAGGATGGCAATACACAATATCAACTGCAGTTTCACATGAGGGTCTCTATGCGCAGACGTCTTAAGCGGAAGTACGAGAAAGAGCGTATAAGAGGCCTGTATGAGAATGCCGGACTGTTTTACAGACTTAACGGAGATATAAGGAAAGCTTTGGAGATGTATGAAAATGCAGGAGTTACAGAGCGAATAGTTTCAATACTTGTCGATAATGCCAGACATGCGGCGAACAGTGGTTATTACTATGATCTGAAAAAATATTACCTGGAACTTCCGGATCATGTCATCGAGAAAAGTCCTGAGCTTATGTGTGGTATGAGCATGCTGCAGTCACTCCTTCTAAATCCTGATGAGAGTGAAAGATGGTACGACAGACTAAAATTATATGCAGATGAAAACCAAGGAAGTGCCAGGAAAAATGCAAAGGGACTTTTGCTGTATCTGGATATTGGTCTGCCACACAGGGGGAGTGTTGATGTATTAAAGCTTTTGAAGTCAGCATACACCATGGTTTTTAATAAAGAAGTAAGAATACAGGAATGGTCGGTTACATCCAATCTGCCATCAATGATGAATGGCGGAAAAGATTTCTGTGAGTGGAGCAGGAGAGACAGAGAGCTGGCGTCGAAGGTTGGCAGGATTGTTGAGTTTGTACTTGGAAAATACGGAAAAGGTCTTGTAAATCTTGCTTTGGCGGAGAGTTTTCTTGAAAAGAGCGGAGATAATTACGAGGTGGCAACGCTTGCGGCAAAGGGCAGAATGCAGGCGGAAGCAGGAGGAAAAATCGAGCAGTGCTTTGTTGCTGATGGTATATTGGCGTGGCTGCATTTGCAGAACGGAAAGCCACAGGAGGCTCTTGAGGTTTTGAATGGAATAGAGGGAAAGGCTGAAAAAGAGGAAGGACAAAATCTCCTTCCCAATATATATGCATTTGAGACCAGATGCAGCCTGTACAGAGGAGATAGAGCCTGTGTTACAGGTTGGATGGAAAATGCTCCGGATGAAAATGTTGAATTCAGGATATATGACAGGTTTATCTATCTAACCAAAGTGAGAGTATACCTTCAAAGCGGACGGAATGAACAGGCATATTCGCTGCTGACAAAGCTGAGATATTATGCTGAGATGATGTCCCGTACGTATATAGGGATAGAATGTAGTGTGCTGATGGCTGTAGCTTTGCAGCGATTAAAAAATGATGACTGGAAAAAGGCGATGTGCCATGCTATTGATACTGCGATGGAATATAGCTTCACAAGGATTATATCCAGAGAAGGTGCGGCGGTGAATACTCTTATAAATACCTGTGGATGGAAAGTCGAGAAAGATGGTGCTGACGATAAGGAGATAGCCACAAGAAGGGCATATTTCAGACAACTGCAGAAGGAGACTGAGAGTATGACGAGATACTACCCCGGATATATGAAAGCGGGAGTGGATGATGTTCAACTCAGTGAGACGGCTACAGCCATACTTAAATTGCAGGCAGAGGGCTTGTCCAGACAGAAGATAGCGGACAGACTCAACATGTCGGAGGCGAATGTAAAGTATCACCTGAATCAGGTGTACAGGAAACTCGGAGTGACTGATAAAGCAGGGGCGGTCAGGGAGGCATCTAACAGGGGGCTTATCTAGTGATTGTGAGATTTGCGTTCGGTGGTGGTTTACTTGAATACACCGTATGTAAAAGTTGCATATGAATGTATGCTATGAATGTACATAATTAGGGTGGAAAAACTTAGACTGTTGTTGTATTATGTCTATAATTATGATTGCATGCGAATCAGTAACGTCAGATTGAGATGAGGATAATTTCCGTATGGCATAAAAGTGTTGGTGAAGATGGCGTTTGGAACTTAGAGAATGAGCGAGTACGGACGGATTCGTATTTGACAGGTATTCAAGGAGGAATTACGACGTGAATTTTTTGGAAGAGAGAATAACTAAGGATGGAATAGTAAAGGAGGGCAATGTTCTCAAGGTGGATAGTTTCCTGAACCACCAGATGGATATACGTCTGTTTGATCAGATCGGTGAGGAGTTCAAGAAGAGATTTGAGGGAACAGAGATCAACAAGATCCTTACTATAGAGGCATCCGGAATAGGCATTGCCTGTGTTGTTGCCAGACATTTTGATGTGCCTGTTGTATTTGCGAAGAAGTCAAAGAGCATCAACATAGAGGGCGATGTGTATGTGGCGGAGGTTGAGTCATTTACACACAAGTGCAAGAATCAGGTTATCGTATCCAAAAAATTCATAAATCCGGAGGACAAGATTCTTATCATAGATGATTTCCTTGCAAATGGATGTGCGCTTCAGGGACTCATCTCCATAGTGAAGTCAGCAGGTGCCAGCGTTGAAGGAATCGGAATCGCAGTTGAGAAGGGCTTCCAGACAGGTGGTCAGGTCATCAGGAATCTCGGATATCATCTTGAGTCGCTTGCGATAGTGGACAGCATGGACGCTGCTACGGGCGAGATAAAGTTCAGGGAGCAGTAGGATCGCTGCGGGATATTTGCTGAGAGGTGGGGTATATGGGAAATAACAATTTAGAAGAAAAAAATGTTTCTATGCCTGAGAAAATTGGAGGCGTAATATTTGGCATATGGTTTGTTGCCAGTATTATAGCCGGATTTGTTGCAAGTGAGATCGGAACGGATGCTGTTATGCTTGTTGTGGGGCAGTTTTTTGCCGGGATAGTTCTTGTCATAATTCTAAAGACTCTTATTCCAATGATTAAGAAGCGAAAGCGGGGGAGCATCATCGGTATAGTGTTCATATCTGTGTTTGCCGGTGCTGCATCGGCGCTGATATGGGCGGCGTGTGCTGTGAAAGATGGCTCTTTTGCGGATAAGATAGTATTGCTCCCGGAACGGATATTGGGGAGAGAAAATTGCAATGTTGGAGCATTTTATGCAGAGATATTTGCCTGTGCATTCTTTGTGGTCAGTGCAATAACACTGCTCTCTGTGATATGTAAGAGAAAAGCGCTTGAGCGAAGATGTTCATTTACTGTGAAAGCTGTATGCCATGATGTACGTGCAGATATGAGACAGGATATGAGAGCCGGCAGAAGATATCCGGAGGCGGGAGTATTTGAATTTACATACAGGGATAAGCAGTATAAAGTGTATGAGCAGACATATGTATATGGACTGAATATAAGTAAAGGCGATGTGGTATATCTTTATATCAATCCAGAAAATCCGTACGAATTTTATCTGGAAAACAGTGGTATATTCAGCAGTCAGGCGATATGGTCAGCAGTTTTTTTGATGGTTATATCAGGTTTGATGGCCGCAGGCTGCAATTTGTTGATTTTTAGGTGAAAAAATAGCCAGGTGTATGTTCTCCAATTTGGAGAATATGCACCTGGCTGTTTCTACGTAATTTTATCTAAAACTCTTCAGCCAGTTCACAAGAGAGTCATGCCAGATGTTGTCTGTGACAGTCTTCTTCATCTGCGCATCAACAGGTCCGTTGCCTGCAAGCTTTGCCAGGATAGCAGCCTGAAGTTCAGGAACTGTCATGGATTCCGGAGACTTGCTCCAGTCAACTGTGATGGTTTCTGGATCAACCGGGGTGTCGGCAGCAGCTTGGGCAGAAGCGTCCTTGGCTGAATCTTTTACCTCGTTGGCGGCAGAAATATTCTTCTCAGTATTGGTTGTGTTTTTCTTAGCATCTGCAGATTCTGTAGCAGTCACAATGTCTTTGGATTCTTTGGATTCTATCTTTGGTTCAGCTTCCTTATTGCCTTTTGCATCGGTAGCTGTTTCAGATGCTGCTTTATCTTCTGTGTTGGTCTTAGCTTCGCTCTCAGTCTTCGTCACAACCTTAACCGGCTTTACATCCAGGTCTGTTCCCTCAGGCACCCAGATCTCTCCACTGTTTGCAGGCTGGGTTATGTTGATATGACCATCCTGTACAGATACCTTTTCGCCTGACAGGGCGCCGATGTATGCTGTGCAGTTCCCTGCTGCAAGGTGCATTCCGGCTGGGGCATCGTCGTTGTTCACTGACACGATGACACGTGTTCCGTCAAGATCCCTCGCGTATGCGAACTGTCTGTTGGTGAGCATCAGCTCATCGTAGCTGCCATATGACAGTGCAGGAACGGCCTGACGTACCTTGCCGAGTGCGGCGATGAGTGCTGTGCAAGGGTTAGTTTTTACTGAATCCTTGTAATCTTCTATATTGAGAGCTGGTCTTAAGCTGTCGTCTGAGCCATATTCCTTGCGTCCCTCAATGCCAAATTCTGAACCGTAGTATATGCTAGGCACACCCGGAAGAGTGTAGAGCAATACATGTACAGGTGCAAAATGAGCCTTATTGGTAAGCTTTGTATAGATACGCTCCACATCATGGTTGTCTACGAAGTTGTAGAGCTTTAATGTTCCCATGTTCTGGAGACGTCTTACAGTGTGCGCGATTTCAAAATAGTTGTGGTCATTGTGGCCGCTGTACAGAGCCTTGTGAAGTGTGTAGTTGGTGACACTGTGAAGAGTCTCGCCGTTTACCCAGCGGCTGTAGTCGCCGTGGATGACCTCACCCATGAGCCAGAAATCCGGCTTCACTTCATTTGCTGTGCGGCGCAGTGCCTTCATGAAATCAAAATCAAGGACGTCCGCAGCGTCAAGTCTGATTCCGTCCACATCGAACTCACTCACCCAGAAACGAATCACATCGCATATATAGTCAACGACAGCAGGATTCTTCTGATTCAGCTTGACGAGAAGGTTATAGCCTCCCCAGTTGTCGTAAGAGAAACCGTCGTTGTACTCGTTGTTGCCCCAGAAATTCACGTTGCAGTACCAGTCTTTGTAATGTGAATTCTCTCTGTTTGCCTGGATGTCCTTGAATGCGAAGAAGTCACGGCCTGTGTGGTTGAACACTCCGTCGAAGATGACCTTTATTCCCTGTTCATGGCAGTAAGCCACAAATGCTGTCAGGTCCTCATTTGTTCCGAGACGGGAGTCGAGCTTTTTGTAATCTGTAGTCTCGTAGCCGTGTCCGACTGACTCAAAGAGTGGTCCGATGTACAGTGCTGAACCGCCAATCTCCTTTATATGATCCACCCATGGAAGCAGGGTGTTTAAGCGGTGAACAGGCTCACCGTAGTCGTTCTGTTTAGGGGCTCCCGCAAGTCCCAATGGATAAATGTGATAAAATACTGCCTCATCATACCATGCCATAGTTATCCCTCCATATTTTAGGTGCCGGCAAATGCAAAGCACCCGATATTATTTGATATATGTTACGCGCCATATATGTGACCAAAGTCAGCCCGCAACATTTACATTATACTAAATAAATTAGGAAAATGCGACAAAAAGTCATGCAAGTATCGCATCGATCATCATAGTTGCCGGAGCCTGCGGTCTGGATGCAAAGCAGAGCGCACAGCTTATCCAGAGCGCCATGATAATTGCCGGAATCGGCTCACTTATCCAGATGTTCCCAATCTGGAAGATCGGTTCAGGACTTCCTATAGTAATGGGAATAAGTTTTACATTTGTGTCAGTGTTTTGTTATCTGGGACCGACATACGGCTATAATGCGATAGTCGGAGCGGTACTTGTGGGAGGTCCCATCGAGGGTACGCTGGGACTTTTTGCCAAATACTGGAAGCAGCTCTCAGTTCTGTTCGGACTTGTGGTTGGATATATAGTAGCAGTGTGCATGGGTATGGTGGATTTCTCCGCACTCAGCGGAACATCAGTCATAGCGCTCCCTCACATCATGCCATTTAAGCCGGAGTTCAACTGAAACGCGATCATATCAGTAACTTTTCCCTAAGATCGTGCAGACGGTATTTGCTGAGAACTGTGTGGCTGTTATATTCATAGTTGCCATCATTCTGAATCTTGTGCTTCCTAAGAACATGGATGCCCACGAGGCCCCAAAGACTGAGGATGCAGAGTAAAAACCTTTCATAAGGTGTAAGTGTTAATAACAGCGTTGTTCTGATATTATAATTTCAGAACGGCGCTGTTTTTGCTTTTTCAAAAATAGGTCAAAAGGGGTCAGGTACCTCCGTCCCCAAATAAAAATAAAGAAAGGTGAACAATATGGATAGTTTATTAAAGATAGAATCACTGAAGAAATACTATGGCAAAAAGCCAAACCAGACTAAGGCTCTGGACGGCATATCATTTCAGGTCATGCCGGGGGAGTTCCTTGGCATCATGGGTAGCAGTGGATCGGGAAAGTCCACACTGCTGAACTGTATCGCAACGGTCATAAAGCCTGACAGCGGAACCATAGAGCTCCAGGGCAAAGAGATACAGGCGCTTAAAGGTGCGAAGCTTGCGCAGTACAGAGGCAGGGAGATAGGTTATCTGTTCCAGAATTTTGAACTTCTGGACAATCTAACAGGCAGAGAGAACATTATGGTTCCGTTGTCAATACACGGTGTATCCGAGGATGAGAGCAGAAACAGACTGGAAAAGCTTTCATCATATCTGGAGATAGATAACGTGCTTGACAAATTCCCATCGCAGATGTCTGGTGGTCAGAGACAGAGGGTTGCGGCCGCCAGAGCACTCATACTTAATCCGGGGATCATTCTTGCGGACGAGCCGACCGGAGCACTCGACTCAAGAAATGCAAAGGCACTCATGGAGAAACTGTTGGGACTGAACAGGGATGACAACACTACCATACTTATGGTGACCCACGACTCAAATGCGGCCAGCTTCTGCAAGAGGATACTCTTCATACAGGATGGCAGGATATTCCATGAGCTCAGAAGAGATATGGAGAGAGAGTCACAGCAGGAGTTTTATGAGAGGATACTCAAGCTGATGGCGCAGATGGGAGGAGGCAGCGCAAATGTTCTTTAAACTCGCAATGAGGAACAGCCGGAGAAGCAGGAAAGAGAATGGTCTGTTCTTCGCTTCGCTGGTCGTGTCCATAGTGGCATTTTATATCATATTGGCGCTGTCCCATCAGGATGTGATGATATTCCTGAGAAGTCTTGAAAGCGATGCGGTGAACAGTCTTCTTCAGATAGCGGCGGTGTTCTATGTATTTTCACTGGTCATGTTGTTCTTTCTTATATACTATGCAAGCAAATACCAGCTCGAACGACGGAGGCACGAACTTGGAATGTATATAATGATGGGGATGAGGAGATCAAAGCTTTTTGCCCTGCTGATTGCGGAGGATCTGGGCAGCAGCGTAGTGGCTCTGCTCATCGGACTTCCTATAGCGATCCTGATGTCTGAGGTGGTCAGCCTTCTCACAGCCAGACTGGTAGGTCTTGGCGTTATAGGTCATCACGTATCATTTTCACTGCAGGCAGTCATACTGACAACTGTTGGATTTGTAGCGATAAAGCTTGCAGCATTTCTCATACTGAGCGGTAAGCTTGCAAGAAAGCAGATAGGCGATCTCCTTGCAGATACACCGGAGACAGAGAAGAAACAGCTTCCGGCTCCTGTGTATGGTGTGAGTGCAGTCCTCGGTCTTGTTGCGCTGGTCATTGCATACTGTCAGGGAATAGGCGGCTATTCGTGGATCAGCGTAAAATATATGGCGGTCACCATAACACTGGGATTTGTTGGCATGTTCCTGCTGTTTTTTGGTCTCAGGCTCTTTGTTGATGCACTGGCCAGACGTGCAAATGGCTCAAAACCACTTGCTGTGTTCGGTTTCAGGCAGATACACGAAAATGTAGTAACAAAATCTGGAACGCTTGCAATAAGCTCGATACTCATACTCGGCGCTCTGTGCTGCTGCGGTGCGGGCGTTGGCATATGTATATCCAGACAGAATATGGATCATGTGCTCGATTATACATTTGCCTCATATGGGGGTGACGCTGAGACGGACAGCAGGAATATCCGCGCGAAACTGGAGGAAACCGGCGTGTTGGAGGATTTCTCGGACGTATTCGATATGAAGCTTGGTTATATAAAGATGGGTGAAAATGAGTCCCATGATGATGCTGTGAACGTGGGGAATGTCATATCAGCACTTGAAAAACTCAAGGTTTCAGAGGATAGGGACGTGCTTATAAATAACATGTCATACATGACATACCCTTACCTGATCCAGGAGAGTGCGTACAACAAGGTGCTTGAGACTGCGGGAAAGGAGCCTTTGGAGCTCAGAGAGAATGAACTGGCACTCTATACGGATTTCTTTACTGATTACCGCGGAGGTTTACTGAATGAGGTATTGGCAGAGCGTCCGGAGGTGGATGTAAGAGGAGATGAGTATCATCTGACCGGAGAGGTCCAGACCACGAAGATTGTGACAGATTCATCGATAACCCTGTCGTTCGGACTTATCGTGGACGATGATACATTTGCCAGACTGACAAATGACAATTACGAGTTATATGTAAATGCCGTTCTCAAAAAGGATATCGTGGACGATAAGGGCCTCATGAAAGCCATAATGGACGAAAATGAGAAACTTGACGGCATAGATTTTGAGAGTATAAACGCTGATTGCGAGAGTTATCTGCAGAACATAGGAAGAAATATGTTCTACACGGTGGCTGCAGGATATATAACGCTTTATTTGGCGGTGGTGTTCCTCATAATCGCAAATACCATAATCGGTGTTCAGTTCCTGATGGGACAGAGAAAGTCCGGCAGAAGGTACAGAACCCTTGTGAAGCTTGGCGCGACATACGAAATGCTCTGCAGCTCAGCAAACAGACAGGTGGGCTGGTATTTCGGAATCCCGGTTGCCGTGGCGGCGGTCAGCAGTATATTCGGTGTGCGTGCTATGCTCACGGGAATCCTGTCAGAATCCATGCGTGGCAGTGTGAAACAGATACTTATCATAGCTGCGGTTATGATAATCCTGTTGTGTGTGGTAGAATATATCTATATGACAGCGGTGAAACGCTCAAGCAACAGATATCTCATGGCGATGATGACACCGGAAAGGGTTGAGTAAACGGTGAAGTGTGTGATGGTGGTTGAGGACGATGTCCTCATGTGCGATGAACTTCTGGATATGCTGACAAAGGCAGGATACAGGGCAGTTAAGCCAGATGGATTTGACAACATAATAGAACAGATACTGGACATGGCTCCGGATATTCTTCTGCTGGATATCAATCTTCCTGTCAGGAGCGGCTTTGACATATGCCGGGAGATCAAGAGGCGGAGCTCTGTCCCGGTGCTGGTTCTCACATCGAGGGACCAGCTAAAGGACGAGCTCCATGCGCTGGAGCTGGGCGCTGATGAATTCCTCACGAAGCCATGCCGCCGTGAGCGGCTTCTGGCCCGGGTGGCAAATGTGCTCAAGAGGTACGAGGGCAGACAGAACCTGATCGAAGGAGAAGGGTTTCTTCTGGACACTCAGACATACACTCTGTATATAGATGGGAGATCTGCGGTGCTTCCACAGAATCAGGGACGTATATTTGAGACACTTATGACAAGCGGAGGAGATGTCGTGTCTAAGGAGAAACTTTGTGAGGCAGTGTGGGGCACATCGGAGTATATAGATGAAAATGCCCTGCAGGTGAATCTTACAAGACTCAAAAAGAAAATGGCGGGACTGGATATGAAGGCAAAGATCATAGCTGTAAGAGGCGTTGGATACAAAATATTCCCTGGGGACGGAGGCGCCTGACCCACTAGTCAGAGTGGAGAAAATATGAAAAGATTTGGACTTGTTATAAAACAGAATATTGTCTGGCTTGGTCTGCTGCTTCTGACGGACGTGGCGTTCTGCTTCTTCATGTGGCTTGTGGCACCAGAGGCATTTGTCAGAATAAGGGTGCTGGTTGGCATGTTCACTGTGATACTGTTCGCGGCGGTGTGCTCGGTGCTGTGTATAAAGGACAGGAAGAAGATTGAGGCGTTCAGGAGATTTGTCACTGCCCCGGATGAACAGAGCGAGATAGAAATGAGGAGCCTGTGCGGGGCTTCTGAACAGGAATATGTGAGCGTGCTGTCGGAGGAGCTTCACGATCTGAGAGATTCAGTGATGCAGAGTGGCAGACAGCTCAGGGATTATCAGGAGTATGTGGAGAACTGGGCACATGAGATCAAGACCCCCATCTCTCTGCTGACATTTGTGGTGGACAACAGGAGAGATGAGCTGCCTCATAATGTTGTGATGAAGATGGACAATGTGACCAGCCAGATGCAGAACTATGTGGACCAGATGCTCTACTACGCCAGACTGAAAAGCGATTCCAAGGATTATCTCATGGAGAGCATAGATGTGGAAGAATGCGTGGATGAGGTGATAGCTGACTACAGATCCCTGCTTGAGGAGAAGGGCATACGGGTCAGAAAGTGTCTTGAGAATGGAGAGGTGTACAGTGACCGCAGGGGATTGCAGTTTATACTCGGTCAGCTTGTGAGCAATTCCATGAAATACACAAATGAGCAGCCGGAGATATCATTTGACTTCTGGACGGCGGGTGACAAAAAGCTGCTGTCCGTGAGTGACAATGGCATAGGTGTAAAGAGCTGTGACATGCCATACATATTCGAGAAGGGTGTCACGGGTGATTCGGGTGAGAACAGGAAGCATGCAACGGGCATGGGACTGTATCTTGTCAGTGAGATGGCGCATGATCTGGGTATCACAGTGACGGCAAATTCAAAGTGGCAGAATGGATTCGAGATAGTACTTGAATTCCCGGATGTGGAGACAAAGATATAAAAGTGAGGAGGCAGATACAGCGTTGTGAGTATCTGCCTCCTCACTTTTTACCGGGATATTTTATAATAAATTTATGTGTGGCGGTCTGTTAATAATCACTTTGATATTTTATAATGTAAGCATTGGTTGTAATTTAGTTGATGGTGCAAAGTCAGTTTACGTGGACTGAAACTCAGTGGGAAAGGAGAATATAATTATGGAGATCAGAAAAGCGACAGCAGAGGATTTTGATATTGTATTTGATTTTATAGAAAAATTATGGACATATAATACATATGACAGGGAAGAAATACGCAAAGTATATATGGACGTCATAAATGACGAATGCAGCTTTGCGTTTTTGTTATGGGATGAAGGCATTTGCAGAGGCATGTGCCATGGAGACTATTTCAATACATTCTGGATGTCGGGGCTCACATGCTATGTGTCAAGTCTCATAACAAGAGAGGAGGACCGTGGCAAGGGATATGGTGTGGCACTCCTGGATCATGCAAAGGAGCTTGCAAAGCAGAGGGGATGCAAGGCCATCACCCTTGATTCCGGACTTCCGAGGACAGGGGCACATGGCTTCTATGAACACTATGGATTTGAAAAGAGCTGTTATGGCTTCGAGATGATGATATAAATTATCTGCAGAGATTTGTAAGGAGGCAAAATATGTGTACAGCAGCGACATATAAGACAAAGGATTTCTATTTTGGAAGAACGCTGGATTATGAATTCTCGTATGGCGATGAGATTACCGTGACTCCGAGAAATTATCCGTTTGAATTCAGATATATGGGCAGGATGGACAGCCATTATGCCATGATAGGAATGGCACATGTGGCAGGTGACTATCCTCTCTACTATGATGCTATAAATGAGAAGGGGCTTGGAATGGCAGGCCTGAATTTCGTTGGAAATGCAGTGTATCAGGAAGCTGATGAGAGTGAAGACAGGAACAATGTAGCTCAGTATGAGTTTATTCCATGGATACTCGGAAGCTGTGCCAGTGTAGGCGAGGCAAGGGTGGCACTGGATAGGATGACTCTGACAGGAACACCGTTTTCCGAGCAGCTTCCTACAGCGCAGCTCCACTGGATCATTGCGGACAGAAATGGTGCCATAACAGTGGAGTGCATGGCTGATGGGCTGCATGTGTACGAGAATCCGGTTGGAGTCCTCACGAACAACCCGCCATTTCCTCAGCAGATGTTCCTGCTCAACCAGTATATGGGACTGTCACCGAAGCAGCCAGAGAACACATTTGCACCTGAGGTTGGGCTTGTCACTTACAGCCGCGGCATGGGAGCCATAGGACTTCCGGGGGATCTGTCGTCCACGTCAAGATTTGCCAGGGTGGCATTTGTGAAGCAGAACAGTCTGCCTGCGGATTCTGAGGCTGAGAGTGTAAGCCAGTTCTTTCACATACTTGGCTCTGTGGATCAGCAGAGGGGCTGCTGTGAGGTTGCGCCTGATAAATATGAGATAACCATATACACATCCTGCTGCAATGCTGACAAGGGAATATACTATTACAATACCTATGAGGGTCATCAGATAAATGCTGTTGATATGAACAGGGAGGATCTGGACGGCGCAGAGCTTGCCAGATACCCTCTTATCCAGGGGGAGAATATCAATTGGCAGAACTGATGTATGTGGCTTACAAGGGAGAAAGGATGCTGTATGAGTAAAAGCAAGGTTACAATAAAAGAAATAGCGGAGATGGCCGGGGTGTCAATAGCCACGGTATCACATGTTATAAACAGGACGAGGTATGTAAGACCTGAGCTTGTGGATAAGATAGAGAAGATCATTGTAGAGACGGGATACCAGAATAAGATAGCTGATAAGGAGAGAAAACTGCTGGTTGGACGGGAGTCCACGATAGTTGCAGTCATTCCAAACATTGAAAGTACTATATACAGAGATATGGTAGCTTATGTGAAGCAGCTTGTCAGTGTGCAGGGATATCAGTTCCTTGTGGCGATAACAGACAATGATCTCAAGGAGGAGGCGCAGGTGCTTGCCGGACTTCTGGTGAATAAGAAGGTTGCAGGGATCATACATGCGCCGGTGAGTGATGTGGCATCTAACTACACAAAACTCATACAGTCGGGTGTTCCATTTGTCTGCGTGGAGAGAAATATACTTGGATCAGGGATAGACTCGGTTGAGTTTCGCGACCGTGAGGCTATATTTAAGGGCGCAGATTATCTGCTTGCGAGTGGACACAAAAATGTTTTGTTTTTCAGAGAGAGTACGGACAGTACCACTAGGGATGAGAGAACAAAAGGTTTCCTGAATGCTCTGGAGAAATACAATATAAATACAAATGATGCAAACATTGTTGATGTGACGTTGGAAAAAGGAGAGGATGACTGCATGCTGGCTATTCAGAAAGCCCTGCGCAGATACAGGCCGACCGCTGTACTTGCGGGGGGCAACAGAATAACTCTTTATCTTATGAAGACACTGAGAGATATGGGAATCGACTGTCCGGGAGAGATATCTGTGGTTGGATTTGGTGATGAGAGCTGGTCTGAACTTACTTATCCACCTCTTACAATACTGAGAAGAGATGTGAAGGGACTAAGTGCCAAGGCTGTTGGGATGTTGTTTGAGAAGATCAATACGGGAGTTGCCATATCGCATGACTGTTATGCAGATGTAGAGCTTGTAGTCAGAAAATCCACAAAAATGCTTGACAATGGACCATTTGGAGATAAAGCGGCAGCACCGGATTCGGTTGTACTGACAAAAGAAGAGAAACACAGACTAAAGGCAGGACATTTCAGGGTTGCGATCTCTTTCCACTATACCGGAACGTCTTGGGCAGAATTGCATGAGAAGGGAATTCGGGAGGAACTTGAGCAGTTTGGAATAGATGTGGTGTCGGTTATGGATGCGCACTTTGACTCGGAACTGCAGAATGCACAGCTTGATGGCATAAGACTTCAGAAACCGGATGCAGTTATAGCTATTCCAGCGGATGACAGCCGTACCAGAGAAAAGTTTCAGGAGCTTTCAAAGGTGTCAAAGCTGGTGTTCATAAGCAATGTTCCGGAGGGTATGTCCAAGAACAGCTATGTGTCCTGTGTATCAGTAAATGAGTCGGAGAATGGAACGAACACGGGAAGAATGTTGGGAGAATATTGTAAGGAAAATAAGAAAAAAAAGGCAGGTTTTATTATTCATGGCGCGGCATTCTATGGAACAAGAGTCAGGGATAATGCTGCTGAGAGAATAATCAAGGACAGTTACCCGGATATTGACATAGTGACGATCAGGAGCTTTGGAGAAATATCCAATGCATATCAGGTAGCCAAGGATGTGATAACTGCCAATCCTGAAATTGAGGCAATGTATGTGAGCTGGGATCGCCCGGCGCTTCTGGCTATAAAGGCGCTCAAGGAGCTTGGCAGGGAGGATGTGGCGGTGTTCACAACTGATCTTGACCATGGTATAGCTCGGTGCATGGAAGAAGGAATAGTCAAGGGACTCAGTACGCAGAGACCATATGAGCAGGGAAGAGCGGCAGCTGCGGTCGTTGCCAAGTCCCTGGTAAGTGAAGAACAGCTTCCAAAGTATGTGGGAGTTCAGCCGTATCAGGTCGAGCCAAAACAGCTCAGGCTTGCATGGAAGGAAATCTTTCATGAGTCCATGCCGGACAGACTTGGGTGATATGACATCCGTCAGAGAGAAAATTGTATCTTTCTGGCGGATTTTTTGCGTTTATACACAAGACCTTGGAAGATTGTATCTTTTTCGCCTGAGAAGTTCTCAAGGATACAATTTTGTGTCCAAGTTGCTGTAACCACACCCAAAAGAGAAAATTCCCGGGGAAGTGGTACCGGAGACAAAGGACAAGATTACAAGATACAAGGTGACAAGTAACGGGTGTCAATCATACACTACAAATCCCATAAGTATGACATATCGTAAAATATTTACGTAAAAAATAATAAAAGACCTGCGAACCCTATAATGCAATCGAGTGTTATTTGTACATAATGACGAATAAGCAATAAATAAAACACTTGATATTGACAATAACCGACAAAGGTTATATCATCAAAACATGCAAAGGACGAAAAACAGTTTAAAATTTACGTAAATTAAACCGGTTGTAAACAGTTTTTCGACAACGAGTTAGCAAAAACGAAATACATGATATTGGAGGTAAAAATTATGAGAAAGATTAAGAAGTTATTAGCAGTTGGAGCATGCCTGTGCATGTCACTCAGTTTACTGGCAGGTTGTGGATCAGGAGCAGGAGGCGCATCGGACGGCGGTTCATCTGAATCAGGTACAAAGCAGGAGAGCACGAAGTCATCCGACCTGTCATTTGCATTCTGTACAAACACACTTAACAACACATTCCAGAGTTCAATAGATGCAAAGCTCAAGGAACTCTGTGATGCGAACGGAATATCATATACATGTCTTGATCCTGACTACGATCTGAACACACAGCTCAGCCAGTTATCAGACGTGGCAAACAGTGGATACGACGCAGTGTTCATCATCCCAGTTGATTCAGCAGGTATCACATCTGGTCTTGCAGAGATCAAAGATGCAGGAATCCCAATCTTCAATGTAGATACAGCAGTTATCGAGGATGACATAGAGAACTTTGTAACACAGTTCGTTGGAACAAATGCATACATGGCAGGACAGCTTGTAGGTGAGCAGATGGTTAAGGATTATCCGGATGGAGCAGACATTGCGATCCTTGACTTCCCATCAAATGAGAGCTGTGTAGACCGTGTAAATGGTTTCCTCGATGGTCTCGGTGACAACAAGGACAAGTTCAATATTGTGGCACAGCAGGATGGCGAGGCTGCACTTGATGCATCAATGAGTCTTGCAGAGGATATCATCACAGCAAACACAGATCTTCAGGCATTCTTCTGCATCAATGATCCATCAGCACTCGGTGCTGCAGCAGCAGTTAAGGCAGCAAATAAGACTGGCAAGATCGGCGTGTACAGTATCGATGCTTCACCAGATGGCAAGCAGGCACTCATTGACGGTGAGTTCACAGCAGTTGCATGTCAGGTTCCTGTACAGATTGCAGAGTATGCATTCAACGCAGCACAGAAGTATGTAGGCGGAGATACGACCATTGACGAGAAGAAGGTATATCTTGATTCACACCTTGTACTCAAGGATGAGGCAGAGAAGACAGTTAACGACTGGCAGTAAAGCCGGACCGGCTCCGAAAATAATAGTGAGGAGCTGAACCCGGACTTGGCAGATATGACACAATGTAGATGCATATAACACGGGATAGACCGGGGATCTGAGATCTCCGGTCTATCCCGAAAATGACAACAAGACAATAAAAGATCTGATATAGAAACTTGGAGGTTTAATATGGGACAGACAGTTCTGGAAATGATAGGGATAAAGAAAAGCTTCTCTGGAATATATGCTTTAAGCGGCATCGACTTTTCCCTTGAACTGGGAGAGGTGCATGCACTGCTCGGTGAGAATGGTGCAGGAAAGTCCACACTGATCAAGGTCCTCGGAGGAATTTACCAGCCCGACAGTGGAATCATCAAGGTAAATGGCAAGGAGGTAAAGATCAACGGAGTTCCGGCTGCCAGAGAAAATGGTATAGGAATAATACATCAGGAGATCGTACTTGTTCCATATCTTTCGGTGGCACAGAACCTGTTTCTCGGCAGAGAGATAAGGACAAAGCTTGGGACATTGGACTTTGCAGAGATGAACAGAAGAGCAGAGGAGATGATATCATCCCTCGGTGTGAATATAAAAGCAGACACTATAGTAGAAAATCTGACCATCGCACAGCAGCAGATGGTGGAGATCGTCAAGGCGGTCTCATTCAACGGTAAGATCATAGTTATGGATGAGCCAACCTCATCACTTTCAAATGAAGAGGTGGAGCAGTTATTTGAGATCATTGAGAATCTCAGAAAGAAACAGGTAAGTATAATCTACATCTCCCACAGAATGGAGGAGCTCTTCAGAATATCTGACAGAGTTACCGTCATCAGGGATGGTGCATACGTAGGAACAAAAAAGACATCTGAGACCAACCCGAACGAGCTGGTGGCAATGATGGTAGGAAGAGATCTGGAGAACTTCTATGCAAGAGATTACTGCGACATGGACAAGGCAGAGGTTGCTCTGGAGGTAAAGAATCTTTCCCAGACAGGTGTCTTTGAAGATATAAGTTTTTCAGTACATAAGGGCGAGATCCTGGGATTCTCAGGTCTGGTCGGTGCCGGACGAAGTGAGATCATGGAGGCGATATTTGGCGCAACACGGCTCACATCGGGAGAGGTGATACTCGGAGGAAAGCCGGTTCACTTCAAGAATCCAATGCAGGCTATCAAGGCAGGCATAGCACTGGTTCCTGAGGACAGAAAGAAACAGGGATTGGTACTTGGCAACAGCGTGGCATTCAACCTCACACTCTCATCCCTCAGATTCTATATGAATGGAATCGCCATAAGCGAGAAGAAACGTGGCGAGGTAATAGACCATTATTCACAGAGACTTAGGATAAAGGCGGCATCGCCAGAGATTGAGGCGGGCAGCCTGTCAGGTGGAAACCAGCAGAAGGTGGTCCTGGGCAAATGGCTTGCGACCAAGCCGGATGTGCTCATTCTGGATGAGCCGACCAGAGGCGTGGATGTAAATGCAAAATTTGAGATATACACAGTAATCAATGAACTGGCAAAGGAAGGCATAGCGATAATTATGGTATCCAGTGAGCTTCCTGAGATCATCAACATGTGCGACAACGTATGTGTGGTCAGAGCCGGAAGACTCGTGAAGAAGCTGTCAAAGGACGAGCTCTCACAGGAAGAGATAATGAAATACGCTGCAGGAGGTATCGAATAATATGGGCGAGACAAAGAAGAATTCAAAGGCAACTTCTATATTGAAGAACAATCCCCTGACATCCATAGTCAAGGGCAACATAGGAATCATAGTGGTTCTGATAATCATGTGCGTGGCTGTAGCATTTGCCACGGATAAATTTCTCACAACAAATAACATAATATCAGTGCTTAGACAGATATCAATCAATACATACATAGCACTTGGAATGACACTCATAATCATACTTGGACACATCGATCTGTCAGTTGGATCCATAGTTGCGATGTCAGGAACATTGACCGTAGGTTTTATAGTAAACCAGGGACTCCCTCTTGGTGTAGCCATAGCAGCAGGACTTCTGGTTGGTACAGCAGCAGGCTTTATAAGTGGTTTCATAGTAGCCAATTTCAAGGTGCCTGCGTTCATCATCACAATGGCTATGATGAACATTGCAAGTGGTATAGCTTACGTCTACACAGGTGGACAGTCAACACGTATTACAAATAAACTTTTCATAGAGATCGGTACAGGATATCTGTTCAACGTGATCCCACTTCCTGTTGTATACATGGTTGTACTCATCATAGTTTTCAGTTTTATCCTCAGCAAGACAAAGTTCGGAACATACATATATGCAATAGGTGGCAATCGTGAGGCAGCAAGACTTTCAGGTGTGCCTATCAAGAAGATAGAGATCATAGTATTTACAATATCTGGACTTCTCTCAGCATTTGCAGGACTTGTACTTTGTTCAAGAATGTACTCAGGCCAGCCTTCAGTAGGAAGCGGATACGAGCTTGATGCCATCGCAGCCTGCGTACTTGGCGGAACATCCATGACAGGTGGTAAAGGAAGAATCAGTGGAACCGTATTTGGTGCCATGGTCATCGGAATCATCTCAAATGGTCTTAACCTTATCGGAGTGTCATCATACTGGCAGCTCATCATCAAGGGTCTCATCATTGCATGTGCGGTACTCCTTGATGGACAGAAGGGCAAGCTTGAACTTCTCAAGAAGAAGAAACTGGCAGCAAACTAGTTGGTTATGACAGAAATATCGGGCAATTAACTATTTAACAATAGAAAGGATTAATAATATGGAGATTTTTAGAAAAATGTCCTTCGCTGATTCCACAGGAGACGCAATACCATTCTATCACGAAGGCAAATATCATATATTTTCACTGACTTCCCCTCCGGGAACAACAGTGTACCCAGCAAGACTTAGAACCACATGGAGCCACTGTGTATCAGAGGATCTGGTGCACTGGGAGGAGCTTCCTACAGCACTCTATCCTGGAGAGGGCGATGAGCCGGATGCATCAGGAGTGTGGACGGGATCAGTCATATACGGCGAGGGCAAATACCATGCATTTTACACAGGCTACTGCTTAACTGCAGAGTATCAGCAGACAATATGCCATGCAACAAGCGATGACGGAATAACATGGGTGAAAGACGCAGCCAATCCGGTCATCACACCTATGATAGAGCTTTACGAGAAGCTTGACTGGAGAGATCCATATGTATTCTACAATGAGGAGGACAAATGCTATTGGATCCTCATATCAGCGAGAAGGCTGGACATGCCGATAACAAGAAGAGGATGTATCGTCCTTTACAGATCAAAGGATCTGGTTAACTGGGAATACTACGGACCGATATATTCACCAGGACACACCAACTGTCCTGAGTGCCCTGAGGTGTACAAGATGGGAGACAACTGGTATCTCTCATATTCAAGATTTTCAGAATATGGAAACACAGTATACAGAGTAGCAAAGTCATCATTTGGACCTTGGAGAAAGCCAAAGAAGGATGGCATAGGCGGAAGAAGATTCTACGCAGCCAAGTCCATGCAGGATGATGACGGCAGACGCTTCTACTTCGGCTGGGCTCACGACAGAGCAGACAGAAGTGACAGAGGCGAGTGGTACTGGGGTGGAACCTTCTGCGTGCCACACGAGGTAGTTGCAACAGCGGATGGAGAACTTGATGTAAAGCTTCCAGAGGAATATGAGCATGTATTCGAGAAGCCTGTAGACTGGGATTACATTCCGGTCCTCGGAAATGCAGAACTTTACGGAGACAGACTGGTTGAGATGGATTCAGTCAGCACATGCACATACGGCTTCCTTGGACATAGTGAGGAGAGCTACATGCTGAAGTGCAAGATTATGCCTAGAGAGGTATATGATCATTTCGGTATACTGCTCAAGTCAGACAAGGAAGCAAGCGGATGCCTTCTCCTTGAGTTCGATGTGGCTATGCAGAGAGTGTCACTGGTAAATCTTCCGATGGGCGTAGATCCGTTCTGGATCCAGTCTTGTCAGGCTGTGCCTCCTGCAACTGAGCCGGGTCCTGATGGAGTCAGAGTGTGTGAGAAGACATTTGACATAACAGAGGGCAGCGAGATAGATGTAAAGATCATCGTTGACCACGATATGATAGATGTATTTGTCGGTGAACAGGTTGCGTTCACATACAGAATATATGCAAAGCCTGAGTTTGAGACGGGACTTCTGGCTCAGGATGCAAGAGTAGAATTCTATGACATAGAGATCACAGGAAAGTAAAATTCACAAGGAGGATCCAACATGGAAAAGAAATATGATGTTGTGGCACTTGGCGAATTCCTGATAGACTTTACACCTGCCGGAAACACTGATTCCGGGATGAAGCTCTTCGAGCAGAATCCCGGAGGAGCTCCGGTGAACATGCTCACGGCAGTCAGCAAGGCCGGACTTAAGACCGCGTTTATAGGAAAGGTCGGGGATGACATGCATGGCAATTTCCTTGTTGAGACGGCAAAGCAGGCAGGGATAGATACCAGAGGTATAGTTGTCGATGACACGGTATTTACCACTTTGGCATTTGTCACTCTGGATGAGAACGGAGAGCGTGAATTCTCATTTGCCAGAAAGCCGGGAGCGGACACGATGCTCTGTTACAAGGAAGTGGATGCCGACCTGCTAAGAGACACAAAGGTGTTCCATATAGGTTCGCTGTCTCTCACGGATGAACCGGCAAGGACCACCACGTTTCAGGCGGTGAAGGAGGCAAAGAAATACGGCGCGGTGATATCGTATGATCCGAACTACAGAGCACCGCTGTGGGACAGCAGAGAAAATGCGATGGAGAGGATGAAGAGTATTCTTCCATTTGTAGATATAATGAAGCTTTCGGACGAGGAAACAGCGCTACTCACACCATTTTCCGATCCGGAAGAGGCAGCAGAGTATCTTCTGGGAAGCGGCGTCAGACTTGTTGCGGTCACCCTGGGAAGTGAGGGTGTGCTGATATGCAGCAGGGATGGAAGCCGGAAGGTTCCCGGATTCGTCAGCCATGTGGTAGATACGACGGGGGCTGGAGATTCATTCTGGGGAGCATTTGTATCACAGCTTGTCAGAGCGGATAAGAGACTGGAGGAGTTCAGTATAGATGAGCTTGCAGAGTGTGCAAGATACGGAAATGCGGTTGCGAGCCTGTGTGTCGAGAAGCGCGGAGGACTCAGATCGATTCCTGAAGAGAGCGAGACATTTGAGAGACTCACAGTAAAGTAAGTGTACTACAATTTTTCACATAAAATTTTCCCTTAACCCTGAAGGCCGGAGAGTTTCCGGCCTTCTTTTTTGTACAATCTAACATTTGGACAGTATAACCATTCAAAAGTGCATTGACTCATAATTCCATTTCCTATAATATGTGGCTGGTGAACAAAAAAATAATCATATATACCACATATTATTAGGAAGAGGAATAAATATGAAGAGTAGATTGACGAGAAAAGAAATGCTTCCGCTTGTGGGAATGACCGTCTCGGCGTTCATATTCAACACATCGGAATTTATGCCAATTGGCTTGCTGACAGACATTGCAAAGTCGTTCAGCATATCGGAGTCGAAGGCGGGAATGCTTATCACAGTGTATTCGTGGATAGTCATGCTGTTGTCCCTGCCGCTCATACTTCTTGTGTCGAAGATAGATTTCAGGAAGCTGTTCATGGGAACGATCGCATTGTTTGGAATATGCCAGATCATGTCCGTGATCGCGCCGACATACGGAGTGCTCATGGCATCGCGTATAGGCGTTGCGTGTACCCATGCGATATTCTGGTCGATAGCTTCACCGGTTGCCATAAGACTTGTAAATGAAGAACACAGATCATTTGCACTGAGCATGGTCGTGACTGGAACATCCATAGCTACTATAGCCGGACTTCCGCTTGGAAGACTTGTTGGACAGTATATGGGATGGAGAGTTACATTCCTCATCGTTGGAATCATAGCATTTGCGGTTCTGGTGTACATGGCATTTGTATTCCCTAAGATCGCAAGCGGAGAGCAGTTCCATGTGAAGGATCTCCCTGCTCTTCTGAAGAATCCGGTGCTCATCTGCCTGTATATTCAGACGATACTGTTCGTGCTTGGATACTACACGGTGTACAGTTATATAGAGCCGTTCATGCAGCAGGTTGCAAAGCTCCAGAACAATGTCATCACTGTAGTGCTCCTGATATTTGGAGCGATGGGACTTCTCGGAAGCTATCTGTTCTCAAAGCTTTATGACAAGCACAGATTTGCATTCATCGGTACAGTCATGGCAACTCTTCTTGTGTGGCTGCTGCTTCTGCTTCCGGCGTCAAAGACGTTGGCGACCATGGTACTCCTATGTGCATTCTGGGGAATAACAGCCATGGCGTTCAATGTGACCACGCAGTCGGAGGTCATCAGAAGTGTTGATGAGAAGAGCTCCGCAGTGGCGACTGCCATATATTCAGGACTTTTCAACCTCGGTATCGGAGGTGGAAGCTGGATCGGCGGAATTGTGTGCGACAAGGGCGCGATATCGTATATAGGATTAGTGGGTGCGGTATTTGCGGTTATATCAGTTCTATTCTTTGCATTTGTACTTCTAAGAAAATTGAGACAGAGTGTGAACTGACAGCGTATTTGCATATAATTAAATGTAATTGAAATATAATGGCGCGGCAGTGCTGGCATACAGGTTCGGTTTGGAACATGGCATGTCAGGACTGCCGTTTTTTTTAGTAAGTTTCTAATAATGGGTTGACATATTATCAAAATGATAATATTATATAAAACAACCTGAAGATATTATCAAAACGATAATAATGGCGGCGGTGAGGGCACATGTATATGTACTTATATGCTTTATAAGGAATCCGCGCCTTTGTGGATTCCCTCATGAAAGCAGAAAGTTGAATGTGAAAAGGAGAAAAAATTATGGACAAAAACAAGAAAAAGACACTTATAGTAGTTGACATGCAGAATGATTTCATCGATGGGGCACTCGGCACAAAGGAGGCTGCAGCCATCGTGGAGAATGTGAAAGCAAAGATAAGAGAGTATGCTGACCGCGGGGATGAGATCATCTTCACGAGGGATACGCATTATGAGGATTACATGGAGACAAACGAAGGTCGTCATCTCCCGGTTCCGCATTGTATAGAGGAAACTGAGGGCTGGGAGATCGCAGCTGGTCTTGAAGTCCCGGGAGCTATATACATCAACAAGACCAGCTTTGGATATACAGGATGGGGAGACTTCGACCTTCAGGATGTTGAGATGGTAGGTCTTTGTACGGATATATGTGTCGTGTCGAATGCTCTGATCATCAAGGCTCTGTACCCGGAGATAAATGTCAAGGTGGATGCGAAGTGCTGTGCCGGGGTGACGCCGGAGAGCCATGAGGCTGCGCTGACGACCATGGCGATGTGTCAGGTGGAGATAATCAGATGAGGTACAGCGGCTGGCATGAGGCTGCTGGTTTTTCGGCAGATAGAATCTGATAGATGCAGATAAATGCAGGCAAATACAGATAGAGGCGGAAATATAAAGGAGGATGAAGCATACGTATGAAGACATATGAGATGAGTGACGAAGAGAAGGAATTCCTTGCCGGATATGACCTGACAAAATATGACAGGCCATCTGTTGCCGCGGATGTGGTTGTATTTTCAGTTATGAAGGATGACGAGTGCGAGGATGTAAGAAGACTTCAGGAGAAGAAGCTCAAGATACTACTGATAAGAAGAGGTGGATTCCCATATAAAGGAAGCTGGGCTATGCCCGGTGGGTTCTGCAGAAAAGGTGAGGATGTCATAGATTCGGCCAGAAGAGAGCTTTGCGAAGAGACTGGTATAGGAGATGCATATGTAAAGCTTGTCGGAGTGTATGGCGAGCCGGGCAGAGACCCGAGAGGCTGGGTCATATCATCAACTTATATGGCACTTATGAACGCCGGAGCCTGTAGCCTTAAGGCAGGAGATGATGCACAGGATGCAAGATGGTTTACGGTTGAACTGACAGAGGTGTCAGGCACAAGCGAAGAAATTGCGAAAAATGAAGTTGAAGCTTCATATAAAGTCCAAAACGGGAAAAGATACAGGCTGGTTCTCAAGAATGCAGACTCTGATATAAAACTTACGGCAGTGCTGCGAAAAACAGATATGAGCTCATGCGGACGAAGCTCGGACAGCTACGACATAGAGGAATGTGAAGGACTGGCATTTGACCACGCAAGAATCATAACAGAGGCGGTGCTAGGACTGCGGGAGGATGTCAGGAGAGATATGAAGCTGGCATTTGACCTGCTGCCGGATAGATTTACACTCACTGAGCTTCAGAATGTATATGAACAGATATGGGACATGGAACTTACCACACCTAACTTCAGAAGAAAGATTGTGGAATATGTTGAGGAGACTGATGCATATCAGTCCGGTGAGAGATACAGACCTGCCAAACTGTTCACGCGAAGGAATGATGCAAGGAAGTAGAGACTATAGTGTAGTGGATTGATGTTTAAAAGGGAGGAATGAATAGATGACATTTAAGAAATTTATAAAAAATGAGATAGAGGGCTGGAAGAAGCTGGAGGTCACCTGGCTGCTTATCGCATGTGCAGTCATCGTGGGGCTGTCCATATATTGGGATGATACGGTTATGGGGATCATATCGTCCACCACAGGCGTGGTCTGTGTAGTGTGCACGGGAAAAGGAAAGTTGTCAGCGTACATATTCGGTCTTGTGAATACTGTGCTTTACGCGGTTATATCGTATAAGGCTGCACTGTACGGAGAGACGATGCTCAATGCGCTATATTATGTGCCTATGCAGTTTGTTGGATTCTATGTGTGGTCAAGGCATATGAATGATGAGACGCATGAGGTCAGAAAGAAACACATGAAGGCGGTGGGAAGGATATTCATGGTGCTGGCGGTGGCACTTGGCACATTTCTGTATGGGCTGCTGTTAAAGAGACTCGGGGATGCCATGCCATTTGTGGATGCGTTTACAACGGTTTCATCGGTTGTGGCGATGGTTGTATCTGTAAGAATGTTCGCGGAGCAGTGGTGGATATGGATTGCGGTAGATGTGTTTACAATATATATGTGGGCACAAAACTTTGTGAGTGGCAATGACAACATAGCAACGCTGCTCATGTGGATAGTGTACCTTGGAAATGCCGTTATTATGTGTGTCAGATGGGAACGTGAGGTCAGAAGAAATCGCCTGGACGAAGTACACGTTTTCGAAGACGGCACGGCAACAGAGTAAGGGAGGCTGACAAGTTATGTATAGATATAAGGTAGGAATGTATGGGGGTTCGTTTGATCCGCTTCACATAGGACACATCCACGACATCATACGTGCTGCGGCGATGTGTGAGGAACTGTATGTGATGATAAGCTGGTGTGAGGGCAGAGAGTCTGCCTCAAAGGAACAGAGATATCGCTGGATACTTAACAGTACAAGACATCTGCCAAATGTGAAGATAATCATGATAGAGGATAAGGCGGTCTCAAAAGAAGAATATAATACGGATTATTATTGGGAAAAGGGAGCACAGGATATCAAGGACACGATAGGAAAGCCTATAGATGCAGTGTTCTGTGGTTCGGATTATCTTGGAACCGGCAGGTTTGAGAGCCTGTACTGTCCGGAGAGTGAGGTCGTGTACTTTGACAGGGCGGAGGTTCCGGTATCCTCGACAGAGATCCGTGAGTGGGCGACGGCGCATTGGGAGTATATTCCAGAGGTGTGCAGGGATCACTACGTCAGAAAGATTCTGGTTGTCGGCGGTGAATCCACAGGAAAATCCACACTGGTTGAGAATCTTGCGCTGGCATATAACACGAATTTTGTACGGGAGATAGGACGTGACACCTGTGAGTACGCGGGTGGCGAGAATTTCATGGTTGAAGATGATCTGGTGGAGAACTTCATCAGACAGAAGGACGAGGTCCGCAGGGCAGCCAGGCATAGCAACAGACTGTTGTTTGTGGATACCGATGCGCTGACCACAGGATTTTATTGTGATCTGCTCATGGATGATGATGAACAAAAACGCAGGCTTACAGATATGGCGGGCGCGATAAATGCAACAAATAAGTGGGATCTTGTGTTGTTCCTTGATCCTGATGGAACGGATTTTGTCCAGGATGGGACCCGGAATGAGAAAATAATGCGGGAGAGAAGGCATTACAGCGATTTGCTCAAGGCGTGGTTTGACAAGTATGGGGTACACTGTGAGACGGTATCGGGAGATTATCTTGATCGGTTCAACACTGCGAAAAAACTGATTGAGGAACGACTTGCGATAACAACTGTATTTTAAATGACAAATGATCATATATATTAACGCCCATGACATGGTTTTTAAAACAACGTGTTGTGGGTATTTTTGCCTGTTTTTTATCGTATTTATGACTATGAATAAAGTACAGATGATGATACAATAGTAAGCAAGAAACGATGATAAGAAAAAGTGGATGTTAAATCGAAAGAAAATGCTAATACTAGATCAAAAGAAAACGCGAATGTAAAAAAGTAATCATAAATATATTGGAGAGGTGGACAAACATGGCAAAGTATATCTTGAGCTGCTGCTCAACAGCAGATCTTTCAAAGGAGCATTTTGACAAAATAGACGTAAAATATATATGCTTTCACTACGAGCTTGATGGTGTGGAGCATCCTGATGACCTGGGACAGACCATGCCATTTGAGGAATTTTACAGAAAGATGACAGAGGGTGCGGCTACGAAGACCTCGCAGGTGAATTCAGATGAATATTATGATTTCTGGAAACCTTATCTTGAACAGGGGTATGACATACTTCACCTGACATTGTCATCGGGAATAAGCGGGTCTATAAACTCTGCAAATATTGCCAGGGAGGATCTGGAGGAAGAATTCCCTGACAGGAAACTCTATGTGGTAGATTCCCTGGGGGCTTCCTCGGGATATGGGCTGATCATGGACACGCTGGCAGGCATGAGAGATGAAGGCAGGTCCATAGACGAGCTGCATGACTGGATAGAACAGCATAAGCTGGACCTGAACCACTGGTTCTTCTCAACGGATCTCACGTTTTATATCAGAGGCGGAAGAATATCCAAGACTGCTGGAACGGTTGGCACAATACTTGGAATATGTCCACTTCTCAACATGGATGACGAGGGCAGGCTGATACCGAGATCAAAGATAAGAGGTAAAAAGAAGGTTATTCAGGAGATAGTAAAGCGCATGGAGGAGAATGCACAGGATGGGCTTGATTATTCCGGTAAGTGCTATATATCGCAGTCTGCATGTATGGATGATGCCGAGGCTGTGGCAAGGCTTGTTGAGGAGAGATTTCCAAAACTTGATGGCAAGGTGGAGATCAATTATATAGGAACTACCATAGGAAGTCATACAGGACCTGGCACAGTTGCCTTGTTTTTCTGGGGCAAAAGACGTCAGGGGTAGGATAATACATTGTGCATTCATTTTTCCACTGCTATAATATAGGAAGAGTTTATATTTATTAATTTTTGATGCGCTTGGGCCGATTTTGATATTTAAGACCGGACGATACGGGCTATGTGGCGAAGGCTGGAGGAGAGAGAATGGATAATACAATTGATAAAAGCATACAAATGGACAGTCAGATGAAAGAATTCTTCGAGTGCATAAGCGGGGACGCGGATACACAGCAACAGAGAATCCAGTGTATAAGGAATGGTCTTGCTGCTATTGCTGACAGGCTCAGGCTGGGAAAGGCGGAGATTACTGTTGATATTCCGAAAAACAGGTTTATGCCGCTTGGAGAAAGAAGCAGCGCGGTATTATACGAGAGAGAAGTGACTGAATTGGGTACCCCCGTTGATATAGAGATGAAGATCAGAACCGGTGGTACTGTGTTTATCAAGGATTATCCATATGGTCCGGGTTATTCAGAAGAGGAGATACAGACACACAGGTTTATATTTAGGGAGATATTTATTCAGTACAACCGGACATTGGCTCAGTGCATGCTTGAAAAGATCATGAATACAGATATAAACACGGGTGTTGCCAATCAGAATTCCCTGATGTATTATGCGGTGAATCTGATAAAAAACGGACGGATTGGTGATTATACAGGCATATTTTTTAATATCCACAATTTCAAGTATGTGAATAAGGTTTTTGATTATTCACAGGGAGATGTGATACTTAGAAATTATGCGCATATGGTGAAGTCATATCTTGACAGCGATGAGGAGATAGCAAGGCTTGGAGGAGATAATTTTGTTGTAATCTGTCGTAATGAGAATGCGTCTGATTTTATAAGCAAGATTAAAGATGTTCATATGAGTCATGAGTTCAGATCTGTCAAAAGAGAATTACAGCTGGGAGTTACAGCGGGTATAGCCTGCCTGGAAGGCGTTGATAAGCCGAGGGAAGTTATGGCCAGAACCAGCATTGCGTATCAGGCAGCAAGAAAAACCGGAGCGGGCTCTATAGTGGTATATACAAAAGAGATTCAGAAGCAACTTATGGATGATCAGGAGATTCTGGCTGCTTTTCCCCAGGCACTTGCTGCGGGCGAGTTTGTAGTATATTATCAGCCAAAGGTGAGGATTGCGGACAAAAGTATATATGGTGCGGAGGCACTTGTCCGCTGGGTGAGAGATGGACAGGTGGTTACACCTGCGAGATTTATACCGCAGTTTGAGAGAGAGGGAAGTGTGTGCAGGCTTGACTACTATATGCTTGAGCAGGTATGCGGTTTTTTGAAGAGCAGACTGGATAAAGGTCTGAAGATTGTGCCTGTATCAGTCAATTTTTCCAGAAGACATCTGGAAGAAGGCGATCTGGTGGAACGAATAACCGGTACCATAGACAGATTTGGGATAGACAGAAGCTATATTGAGATAGAGCTCACAGAAAGTGAGGATTATCAGAATTATGAGATCATGTCCAGCGTGATAGGAAGACTCAAGGAACGAGGCATAAGTACATCCATAGATGATTTTGGTACAGGATTTTCTTCGCTCAACATGATCAAAAAGGTTGACCTTGATACCATCAAGATAGACAAATCGCTGATACCTTTTGACGATGTAAACAATAATAAGCATCAGGATATAGTAATGTTTTCAAGCATAATAGACCTCATAGGCCGGCTCGGGAAAAAGTCAGTTGCGGAGGGTGTTGAGACAACTCAGCAGCTTGACTATCTGGAAAAGCTTGGCTGTGATATAGTACAGGGATATGTGTTTGACAAGCCCCTGCCAAAGGATGAATTTGAGCAAAGGCTGGAGTCGGGATATTAAAAAGCGGCAATGGAGGAAACTCTGACGCAGTGACGCCGCGTATAGGATGAAGGTTTTCGGA
>OLRV01000135.1_pt1 | contig 69793 bp, 57 predicted proteins | sample 1672421 | NCBI WGS metagenome assembly OLRV01 (sample SAMEA3136684, study PRJEB25190) | human gut metagenome | biome: human gut; feature: human-associated habitat; material: faeces | place: Austria | collected 2013
GGGGATATCTGTCGCCTGCAGGAGCGCAGTGACCGCCCGCAGGGCTGGTCCCCAAGCAGGCCGTGTCAAGGCTCTGCGATGTCAAAGCGCCGCGGCAGGCGGCGAACCGCCAATGCCCCGCGCACCCGCATGGGGACCATTCAACGGAGCGACGAAGCCGACAGATATCCCCTCGCCCCTGCTGTAGCCCCACCACTCACTTCCTGCACACAAATCCCGCAAACGATCCCGTCCGCGTGACCATGACCTCCCGGTACATGCTGCGCAGCCGCTCCTCGAGGCTCTCTGCCGTATCAAAGGGCGGCGTGAAGAACCCCATCGGCACGCAGAACGCCCGGACAAAGAGATCCGTGACCCGGTTCTGCCCCTTGATGTAGCAGCATCCCGTGAACGTGCCGCCCTTCTTGAGCACGCGGTATGTCTCGCGGAAGGCCGCCATCTTATTGGGGAAGGCGTGCAGGCCGTTGAGCGAGAGCACGCAGTCGAACGAGCCGTCGCAGTACTGCAGCTTGCCGACATCGCCGCGCACGAACGCCACATGATGCAGGCCGCGCGCCGCGGGCGATGCCATTGCCTGTGCGAGCATCTGCTCCGAGTAGTCGAGGCAGACAATCTTCGCCGCCTTCATCTTCTGGTAATGCGGCAGTGACAGCACACCCGTGCCGACCGGCACCTCGAGCAGCGTGCCCGAAAAGTCCTCCGGCAGCCCCTGGAACGCCTGCCGGACGAACGACTCGTAGCGCGGCCCGCGAAGCTGCCAGAAAAAGCGGTTGGCAAGCCTTCCGAGCAGGCTCTCATTCTTCATCATGCCGTCGTATCCCTTGCTGAGCTGTCCGACTACCGCATACGCATTGTGCACGATCTCTCTGCGCTCCATCTCATCCCTCGCCTTTCCGCTGCCTGTATCGCTTCTCATATTACCTACTATGCTATCACACAGGCGGGCGGCTGGATATGGGATTTGTCACAGATTGCACGAAATGGTATTGAATTGTCTTATTTTCGAGCGTCTCACTTCCGCAACGTCTCGCGGTCGATCTCCGTGCCGTCCGGCAGGAAGCAGGCGATCTCCACGCTCGCATCCTTGACGCAGAGCGTCAGGTAATTGTCCGTCTCCGGCTGCGGCGCGATGACCTTGTCGAGCGCATGGTCGACCCAGAGCCCCGGATAGCGCACATTGCCCGCGACCCCCGTCAGGATGTAGAGCGGGCCGCTTGCATCACGCTGGAAATCCTTGATGTGGCCGCGGTTGCGGTACGTATGCAGGTGCGCTGAGAAGACGATGTCGATGCCCGCCTCGTCAAAGAGCGGCATCCAGGCACGGCCCTCGTCCGAGAAGCCCTCCTTGCGGTCTGGCCGGTTCGTGATGCGGTACTGCAGCGGGTCCTTGTGCATCAGCACGATCTTCCACGTCTTGTCGGTCTTCTTGACATCCTCGCGGAACCACGCCTGCTGCGCTTCGAGGAGGCCCTGATGGAAATCCGCTGCCTCCTCCGTCTGCGTGTCGAGCACGATGAAGTGCGCCGGGCCGTAGTCGAACGAGTAGTAGCGTCCCGCAAACTCCTCGCTGCCGTTTGCAGGCAGTGCGAATTCGTGCAGGTACGCCACAGGCTCGCGGACCTTCCAGTCCTCGTTGTAGGTCTCGTGATTGCCCATCAAGGGGGCCACGGGGATGCGGTCGATGATGCCCGCGACCGCGTCGAACCACGCCTCCCACTGGCGGTGGTCCTCGCCGTTGTCGACGAGATCGCCCATATTGATGAAGAAGTCTGCTCCTTCATTGCGCTCTGCCGCCCCCTGCGCGAGGTGCTTCCAGTCCGTGTAGTCATTCGACTGCGAGTCCGGAAAAATCAGCGCCGAGAACGCGCCGCCATCATCCGTCTGCAGCGCGTGCCAGTCATCATACTGGCCGTCTGCCTTGATGCGGTATTCATACGGCTGGCCCGCCTCCAGTCCGCAGAGCCTTGCCGTGTAGAGCTCGACCGTCACGCCATCGTCCGTGAACGACTCGCGCGCAGCCGGGCTCGATTCGATGGCCTTCGCGCCCTTCAGGCGGTACTCGACGACCGCATCTGTCCATTTCACATCCGCCTGCCACATGATTGTGCGCGCATGGGCATTGTCCGACGCGATGACCTGGCGCAGATCGCGCAGGACGGGCTTGCCCTGCGCTGCGCCGAGCGCGTGCTTGGCCAGCCGTCCCGCCAGCACCACAGCGCCCGCGCAGATGGCCAGGAACCTGCGCCGCGACATCGTCCTGCCCTGCGCCTCATTCTCCTGGCGGCCATGATCTTGTCTATCGTGATCGTTATCCATGATAATTCCCTTCCTGATTCAAAAAGAGCAAGCTAACTCACTGTATTTATTCTAGCAAGTCTTTGTAAAATTCACCTGAAAATCCTGCCTGCCTCTATCATACAAAAAAACTGCCGCTTTGCGAAATGCTTATCGCGAAGCAGCAGTCATAGAGCTGAGGCATAGCTCAGGGGGACAGCAACAGGGGGATGTGCTGCAATCAGACGTAACGGCAGACGTGATCGACTGCGATGTCTGAGAAGCCGAATGCCTCGGCCTTCGTCAGGCGGCCATTGGCAATGGACTCGATCTCCTTGACGAGCGCGCGGCCCATCTCCGGGACGGACTTCTCGCCGCGCACGATGGGGCTGAGGTCGGCATCCATATTGTCCTCCATGCAGCGGTACGTCCGCTCATTGGCCGTGACTTTGCAGACCGGCACGATGGCATTGCCCGTCGGCGTGCCGCGACCCGTCGTGAAGATGATGACCTGGCAGCCCGCCGCAGCCATCGAGGTCACCGACGAGATGTCGTAGCCCGCCGTGTCCATGACGAGCGCACCGCGCTTCGTCGGGCGCGCCGCCTGCTCGAGGACCTCGACAATCGGGCGCGTGCCGCCCTTGCGGATGCAGCCGAGGCTCTTCTCGTCGAGCGTCGAGAGGCCGCCCGCCTTGTTGCCAGGCGTCGGCTGTCCGGCACGGCAGTCCTGGCCAGCCGCACCGAGATGCGCCTCATACGCCTCGCAGACGCGGATGATCTGGCGCTGGATCTCAGGTGTCGCCGCACGCTTGGCGAGGATGTGCTCGCCGCCGATCCACTCGATGGACTCGCTCATCATGGCAGAAGCACCCATGTCGACGAGGATGTCGCTGAGCTCGCCGACAGCCGGATTGCAGGCGATGCCCGACGTCGCATCCGAACCGCCGCACTCGATGCCGAGCAGGAGCTCCGACGCGGGGAACAGCTCCTTCTGCTGCATGCCGGCCTGCTGTGCCATATCGCGCGCGGCGCGCACGGCCTTCTCGATGGTCTTGAGCGTGCCGCCCTCCTCCTGGATGCCGAACGAAGCGACAGGCTTGCTCGTCATCTTCTGGATCTTCTCGCGCAGCGCCGCATGCGGGACCGTCTCACAGCCGAGGCCGATGATGACGACACCGTAGACATTCGGGTTGCAGGCAAAGCCCGTCAGCACCTTCTGGCTCATGGCCGTATTGGCCGCCACATCCGAGCAGCCCGTGTTGAAGACGATGTTGACCGCGCCGCGCACCTGGCTCGCGACGATGCGGCAGCACTCACTGCCGCAGGCGCACGTCGGCAGGATCAGGACGTGATTGCGCACGCCCGGACGTCCCTCCGCGCGGCGGTAGCCCCAGAACGAGAACGGCTCGAGGTCCGGCGCGCCGGCTGACTGCTTGGCCTGCATCACGAAGTCATCGCCTGCAAGCTCGCTCTCGTAGTCGCGCGGCACGCTCTTTAAGTTCTGGTCGTTGACCCAGTGGCCTTTCTTGACGGGAGCAACGAGTTTGCCGAGGCTCTCGCCGTACTTGATGATGTCCTCACCCGCTGCGAGATCCGTCAGCGCAATCTTGTGGCAGTACGGGATATCCTCCTCCGCCACGAGCGTCCGGAGCGCTGCGCCATCCTGATAGGCGACGCTCTGTCCGCGCTTCACTTCCTTGACACACGTCACGACATTATCGTGTTCGTCCATCAGCAATGCATTGATGCTCTGTTCCATCTTCATTCCTCCGCTCTCCTCGATTCCGTGAATCCAAAGTCTTCGTCTTTCGTCATTACCCAAAGCATACCGCATTTCCCCTATTTATTCCAATTTATAGATTTTACATCAGGATAAATCTGATATAATAATAGGCACGAGATATCCAAGACAGACGCCAGAAGAAAGAAGGAATCCCCATGCAGCAGGACATGCGCTACGTCTATGAAGTCTACAAGCAGAAGAGCTTTTCCAAGGCCGCGCAGGCGCTCTTCATCACCCAGCCGGCCCTGAGCATCGCGATCGGCAAGCTCGAAGACAAGATCGGCATGCCCATCTTCGACCGCAGCACGCGCCCCATCAGCCTGACCACCGCCGGGCGCGTCTACCTCCGGGCCATCGAGCGGACGCGGGCGCTCGAACAGGACCTTCGCCATCAGCTCGATGACATCCGCGAGCTGAAGCGCGGCGAGATCATGATCGGCAGCAGCCATTTCATCAACGCTTACATCCTGCCCCGCATCCTCACCGCGTTCAACCAGGCCTTCCCGCAGATCCGCCTGAACCTGCTCGAAGGCAGTTCCCACGCGATGGCCCACATGCTGGAGCAGGGCGAGATTGACCTGACCTTCAGCTGTGACGACTGCGTCATCAAGAACTTCGCGAGCGCGCCCGCCTTCACCGACACCATCCTGCTGGCCATCCCCGGAGACGGTCCCCGCCACGCGCAGCGCGAGCGCCTGACGGCAGGCGACATCCTCGCCGGGCGCCACCTCGACCCCGGCTGCCCGAGCGTCGACCTCACGGACTTTGCCGCAGAGCCCTTCATCCTGCTGCGCAGCGGCAACAACCTGCACGACCGCGCTATGCGCTTCTTTCACCGGGCAGGCATCGAGCCCGCGGTCAAGATGGAGCTCTCCCAGATGGCCACCGCCTACCGCCTCGCCGAAGCAGGCTTCGCCGCCACCTTCCTGAGCGACCGCCTCATCGCCCACAAGAACAGCCGCCTCTCATTCTACCGCCTCGCCGCCCCCGAGAGCCGGCGCAGCTTCTACGCCCTGACGAACCCCAAGCGCTACACGTCAGAAGCCGTCCAACAGTTCATCGGCCTCATGCACCAGGCCAACACAATCTGACACAAAAAATCGCATCGCCTCCAGATGGTACATCCAGATGGCGATGCGATTTTTTTGTGTTGCTGTCACTTTGCCTTCGGCGCAGGATCATCAGGCGTCCAGCCCGGCGGCAGGCTGGCAGCAGAGCCGAGCGCCGTCACGCCGGAGTTGTAGCCCTCCGTGCCGGCCCCGCGCTTGCCCGTGGGGTAATAGACCACCTTCGACGGATCCTGGCGGTCTACCGAGTAGATGTGGTCCGCCGTCTTCTTCTGCGAATCAGCCAGCGCGAACGGGCGGTTCAGCGGCAGCTTCGGGCGCGCCATCTCCGTCTGGCGTGTCTGCTTCAGCATCCAGTCGTAGCAGGCTGGCGTACCGTGACCGTAGAACCAGGCCGACATATGGCTGACATTGCCCGTGAGAACCGCCTGGTAGATGCCCGTCTCATTCGGCTCCGACACGAGGCAGCGGATGGAGGCATCGCGCTTGGACGCCGTCGTCTTATCATCGAGGACGAGATCCCGGCGCGGGACCTGTGCGCCCGCGAGGTCATCGTAGAGCACGCGGTACTCCGTATTCTCCTGCGCCGTATTGAGATAGAGGATGTTGTCGTCCGACACCATGTAGAACCAGTTGCGGTAATCCACCGGCCGGCCGTCGCTGTCCTTCTGCCAGACGAGTTTCCCGTCGGCCGGCATGCTGTAGTACGACGTGCCGTTGAACGGGTACTCCTTGTTGAAGTTGTTGCCCCACTTGCAGCTCATGGGCAGCAGCGCCGCAAAGTAATTGTCGCGCTGCGCCGCCATCGCCATGACCGTCATGCCGCCCATGGACTGGCCGCTGCCGTAAATCCGGTCTGGATCGATCGCGTACTGCTGCGTGATCGCGTCCATCAGCTCCCAGATTGCCGGCTCCGCGCAGCTCAGCGTCCAGTTGTCGCGCGCCATGCGGAGGTTGTAATGCGGGTTGGCCGCGTCCATCGGATAGAACTCGGCGATAGCCGGGCAGACGACGATGACCCCGTCGAGGCCGTTCTTCTTGGCGAGCGCCTGGAAAGACGCCGAAGCGTAGTTGGCTGCCGCCTGCGACTCCGTCAGCGTCAGGCGCGGATCCGAGCTCATCGAGCCGGCATCGTGGATGTGCAGGACAAGCCCGTACTTCTTCTGCGGGCTGTAGTCCGCGGGAACGTAGAGCGCATACGGGAGGTCAAAGTCCCAGTACTTGCCATTCGCCTCATCAAAGCAGTGCGTGGCGTGGAATGCCGTGCCGTTCTCGATGGTGTGCAGCTGATACCCCTCGATCCCCTTGATCTGGTAAGCCCCTTCCTTCGCGTAATTGTACGACTCTGGCGGGCGGCTCTTCCCCGTCTGCGGATCGTAGCCGACATACGTCTCCTTCGTGTAATTCGTGACCGCCTGATCCGAAGGCAAGATGATGCCCTCTTCCGTCCGGATTGCCTTCTGCTGCGTCACGCCCGCGTACATCGTGATGGCGTACGAGCGCGGGAAGCGGCCCGTCTGGTAGTCCGTGTTGACCTCCAGGATCACATACGAGCCGGACGCCTTGCCGCCCGCCGCATCCGTGTCCGGCACATCATTGACATAGACCCGTTTGAGCGCGCCGGGCGACGTGCCCTGCGTCAAATCCTGCTCGCGAAGTGTCATGCCATAGTCCTCAATGGCAAACGTGCTCGCATCGACCGCCGCAGCCGGTATCGGCCGGTCATACGAGAGCACGATGGCCTTGAGCTTCGAACCATCCGTATCGACAAAGCCCACCGTCCGGACATCCCGGATGGCCTGGTCGGCCGTCGTGACAAAGTCCGGCTCCTGCTGCTGCACTTGCGGCGCAGGCGGCGCCTCTGCCGCCCAGACGGGAGCCGCCGTGCCCAAAGAAAGCATCACCGCCAACGAAAGGATTGCCCTGGTTTTCCGATTCATACACAAACCCTCAATTCCAACAAAACACGAAACCTTGTCCGCATTTTACACCTTTCCGGCCAGACAAAAAAGAGGGTATCCATTAGAATCCGTACGGCACTCAACAGGATAAGCAAAGGGTGGTTGAGGATTTCTGTCGCATAGATGTCGCGGATTTCTCTATTGGGGATGCGCAGGGCATAGCGGTTGCGGCGGGTGGCGACTGATGTGGTGGTGGTCAGATAGCCGGTCAGCAGGAGAATCGTATACAGGGCACTCTTGTCGCGCCCGATATCTTCATAGATGACGCGCTCGTTCAGCGTAACCTGTATCGTGTCGCCATCCAGGAGCGTCTGCAGTGCCTCGATCCGCTGCGCATCCGCCTTTTCGAGCAGTGCGCGCAGGATGCCATTGCCAGAGGTATTGACCCAGTAATCGCCAAAGCGGTCATTGCGGAAGAAATTGATGACTGACCACGGGTTGTAGATCTCCACTTCACCAAAATGGTAGCCGTCGTACCATCTCCGGATTTCAGGCAGGCGGTCCTCGCGTCCCAGATCATGCGCCATCTCGGTGACTTCCTCCGACGTGAAGCCGATGACATCGTCATAGCGCGTGCTCAAGACAGAGCAGACATCGAGGTTGTTGCGGTCGCTGAAAATGCTTTCCTTAGCCACACGCAGGACGCCGGTCAGCACAGCAAATGCCAGATTGTCATTGCTCTTGAGCGCACTGCCGAGCAACTGCTTCAGGAAGGCAATGCATTCCCGATAAAAACCATTCTCCCAAGCCTGTTGGACAGGTGCATCATATTCATCAATGAGCAGGATGATCTGCCGCCCATAATGCTGACGCAGCATCTCCATCAAGAGAGCCAGCGCCGCAGAAAGGCGCGCTTCATCCGCTTCCATCTCTACAATCTGCTGGAAGCGCTTCTTCAACGGATCCTGCACGCGCGGGCTGTCGAGCAGATAGGTGTACCGGAGAAATAGCATGCTGATGTAACTGGAAAAGCAAGCAATCGCAAATCCGAGGACATTCATGATGACAGAGCGCAACGGTGAACAACGAATGCATAAAAAATCAAGAGGCATAGGAGCCGCAACTCCTATGCCTCTTGTTGTACTTGTGACAAAATCTCTTGCTGTGTCATGGAACGGTGCGGAAGTGGACGGGGATGACGTTCCCCCTCTCGGGCCGCGCGAACTCGTCCTGTCTCTTCCCTGTTGCCTGGAGCCGGTGCAGATGAGCCACATTGTGTCCTATCTTGCCCGGACGCTTGTCTTTCTGCAGCAGCTCAAGCATGTTGATCTGCCGCAGGTAGCTTTTCAGGGTGCCGCTCTTCCTCGCCCGGCGGATTTTCTGCGCGAGCAGGAGAAGGGCTGCGTCTTCGATCTTGGCGAGGTTCGCATTGCGCTGCGGGCCAAGGCCGAGTTCTTCTGCCATTCCGATTTTCCTGAGGTAATCTGCGAGGCTGCCGCGCGCAAAAGCGAACGCCATCCTCTCGTGAAGACGGACTGCTGCACGTACCATGATTCCGTCCAACCTCACATCAAAATCAGTATGTCTCATAGGAACACACCCTTTCTGATGAATCAGAATCATCGTTTTGCTTGTCCTGCCAGAAGGAGTTGCCTTCTGGCAATTCTTTCCTATGCTCTTATTTCGCGGCAAACAAGAAAAATCCTGCCAGAATGCGGTGCTTTCGGCAGGATTTTTTATATAAGAAAGGACCCCTTGCGGGGCCCTTCATTTGGGGATACATCAAATCTATGGGATTGTGAGGATTCAAGTTATATGTTCAGGATACCTTATTTGGTGTCCATGATGGCTTCCGGGCCGCGGTCGCCGGTGCGGATGCGGACGGCGTCGGTGAGCTCGTAGACGAAGATCTTGCCATCGCCGATGTTGCCCGTGCGCACGGCTTTCTGTGCGACTTCGAGCACGCGCTCGACCGGGATCTCACAGACGACGGTCTCGAGCTTGATCTTTGGGACGAGGTTGATGTCGTATTCCTTGCCGCGGTAGACTTCCGTGTGGCCTTTCGACAGGCCGCAGCCGAATACCTGGCTGACGGTCATGCCGAGCACGCCGATATCGTTGAGTGCCTGCTTGAGTTCTTCGAGCTTGCTGGCACGTGTGATGATTTCTACTTTCGTGATCTTCATAGCTGCCTCACTCTTTCTGCGTACTTAGAATCGTGTTTGCGAGCATCTCGCTGGAGTTCTCGAGGGATGCGATCGGGCTGCCGGCCATCATGGCGCTGGCATAGCCGCGCTCGCCGTGCTCGACGACATCGAGACCTGCGATTTCTTCCGTCTCATCTGCGCGAACCTTCATGAAGTGGCTGACGATCTTGAAGAGGATATACGTACCGACAATGGCAAGAGCATAAGCAACGATGACCGAAACGACCTGAGCGAAGAGCAGGTGCGTCTCGCCGTAGAAGAGGCCGTCAGCACCGGCCGGGTTGACTTCCGTCGTAGCCCAGAGGCCCGTTGCGATGGAGCCCCAGGTACCGCCGATGCCGTGAACACCAAAGGCATCGAGCGAATCATCGTAGCCGAGCTTCTCTTTGAGGACAGCGACGGCGAGGTAGCAGACAATACCACCGATAAAACCAATGGCGAGCGCCGGCATCGGCTTTACAAAGCCGGCAGCTGGCGTGATGGCAACGAGGCCGGCGATGCAGCCGGAAGCCGCGCCGAGGATGGTCGGCTTGCCGTTGCGGTACCACTCAACGAGTACCCAGGAGACCGTTGCAGCAGCAGCTGCTGCCTGCGTCGTGACGAATGCGTTGGCGGCGAGGCCGTTTGCGCCGAGAGCCGAGCCGGCGTTGAAGCCGAACCAGCCGAACCAGAGGAGTGCTGCGCCGAGAACCGTCATCGGCAGGTTGTGCGGAATCATGGCGAACTGGCCGTAGCCGCGGCGCGTGCCGAGCAAGATGCAGATCGTCAGGCCGGACACACCGGAAAGGATGTGGATGACGAGGCCGCCGGCGAAGTCAAGCGCGCCGAGCTCTGCGAGGAAGCCGCCGCCCCATACCCAGTGAGCCATAGGGTTGTAGATGAAGATGGCCCAGAGCAGGATCAGGACAGCAAAGGCTGCGAAGCGCATGCGCTCTGCGAACGCGCCCGTGATGAGGGCCGGCGTGATGACGGCGAACATGCACTGGAAGGCAACGAAAGCGAGCTCCGGGATCGTGCCGTTCTCGAGGACGTTGAGGCCGACACCGGCAAGGCCGACCTTGTCGAGGCTGCCGATGAAGCCGCCGATGTCCGTGCCGAACGTCATGGCATAGCCGAGGATGACCCACTCAACGGAGATCATCGCGATGATGAAGAAACTCTGCATGATGGTCGTCAGGACGTTCTTGCTGCGGACCATGCCGCCGTAGAAGAACGCGAGACCAGGTGTCATTACAAAGACCAGGGCTGCACTGATGAGCACCCAGGCCGTATCGCCAGTGTCAATCATAAGAATCCATTCCTTTCCATTAGCTCAAAAAGATTGCAACGCTTGGAAAATATAATAGCTTTTTCCGTTCCATTCACCCGCCGCTGAATCAGGGCCAAATGCAAAAGGCGTCCAGCGGCATGAGCCTCGATGAGGTTTCTCATGCCCGCCGGACGCCTTTGTCCATTCCTGGCCGCTGTTTGTTTTGGGGATTTCAACGGAAAGTGTACCAGCCAGTGAACAGGAAAGCCCCGAAGAATCCGGTACCTGATTCTTCGGGGCTCCATTGCCTCTTGCTGATGTCTTTATAATAGCAGGGTCACCTGCATTCGTCAACACCAAATTTACATGTATACAGTATTCCGACCTGAGCTACCCTGCTCAATCTGACAGAAGTCCATGCTTCTTGACGATGAGATCGTACGTGCCGTCCTCGCGCTTCTTGACCGAGAGAACCTTGTGATCCTCGTCCTTGAGGCTGCGCGGCACATTCTGGATTGGCTCGCCGTCATTGAGGTGCACGGCAAGCGTCTGGCCGTCCTCGAGATCTTCGAGGGCCAGCTTGACTTTGACAAAGGTGATGGGGCAGACGACATCCGTGATGTCGATCGTGCCGTCGGTCTTCATTGCTTCACTCATAATACTTTATTGACCTCCTCTTCCAGCTTGTCCCAGCCAACGCGGTCCAGGCAGTTGGCAAAGCGCTCGCTCGGCTTGGCGTACTTCTCGAAGAAAGCCAGCGTCGTGTCGACGAGCTCGTAGAGCTTCTCCTCTTCAAAGACGATCGGCAGGAAATGGCGGCCAATCGCGATGCGGTTGCCGTAGAGGCCGCCGAACGAGATGACGAAGCCGGCCTTGCCCTGCCAGGCGTCCGTCGGGCAGCTCTTGATGCACTTGCCGCAGTAGACGCACTTCGACTCGTCGAGCACGACCTTGCCCTCGTCTGCCTTGACCGTGATGGCCTTCTCAGGGCAGACGGCTTCGCAGACGCCGCAGAACGTGCAGGAATCAGACGACCATTTCGGCTCGACGCCGCCCTTGACGCCGAAGTCGTTCTCCTCGGCCTTGAGGCAGTTGTTGTGGCAGCCGGTGAAGCCAAACTTGAACTTGTGCGGCAGCTCGCGGCCGCCGTAGCGCTTGTCGAACTCCTGTGCGAGGTGCTGGGTGTCGATGAGGCCCGAGGCGCAGACGGCGCAGCCCTGGCAGGCCGTGATTGTGCGCACGCGCGGCCCGCAGACGCCGACGGAGACGCCGCCCTCGTGCAGGGCTTTCTTGACAGCGTCGATATCCTCGAGGCGGATGAAGGGGATCTCGATGCCCTGGCGTGAGGTCAAGTGCACGTACCCCTTGCCGTACTGCTCCGCGACTTTCTGCACGGTGCCGAGCTGGGCCGCAGTAAAGTGGCCGCCGACGGACTTCAGGCGCATCGAGAAATGGTCTTTCTGACGCTGGCGCATGAAGCCGCCTTTTTTGAGCTCTTTATAATCAACTGCCATGGGAATTCCTCCTAAGATATACACATAGATGATTGCTGAATAAGGGAGAGAGAGCATGGATGACGTTCCGTCAGGGGGGCATCTAACGCTTCGCGCAGCAGGCTGAAGCTTCGCTTATAGATGCCCCTCTGTCGGAACTCATTGACTGCAAACTCTCATATCTAAACGAGAAAGACGAGAGGGCACGGAGACGTTCCGTCAGGGGGATATCGAACGCTCCGCGCAGCAGGCTGAAGCTCCGCTTATCGATATCCCCCTGACGGAACTCACTTCTTACCAATCGGTATCTATCCAAGGTACTTCTTGCGAGTCAAGAGGGGCAGCGAAGCGTCCCCCGTCCTCCATCGGTGACCAGCTGAGAGCAATGCTCCCAACTCGCCGGAGGAAGTGAGGGGGCGGCTGGCCCTTAGCGGAGCTTTGACGGGCTGCGTGAAGAACCTGTTTTTTGCCGACCAAGATCCTTGGCAAGGCTGCCTTAAAAGGCAAAAAACAGGTTTAGCAGACCGTCATGCGCAGCGCCGGGCCAGTCTCTCCCGCCTTCCCTGCTCGAATAAGCCTTTACCGGCGTTCCGAGCGAGGAACATCGAACGCTTCGCGCAGCAGGCTGAAGCTTCGCTTATCGATATCCCTCACTCGAAACGCACTGCCTGCCACTACCTGCTTTTAACGGATGCGCAAGTCCTCTTTGCTCACGTCGGTCTGTTTCTCAATGTGGAAACTGTTCAAAACGGGTTCGCCGCCGTTGAGGGAGAGGATGAAGTAGCTCGCGCGGCTGTCGTAGGCGAGGCGCTTGTCTTCTTCGCTCGGGCGGGATGGGGATGCGGGGTGGCTGTGCCAGTTGCCGAGGAGCTCGAGTCCTTGGGCGCGCAGCTCTTTGACGGCGGCGAACTGCTCCTTCGGGTCGAGGGAGAAGTGTTCTTCGCTGTGATCGGTGTTCGTCAGGAAGAAGACTTTCTCCACGAATTTCTCGCCAGTCGCTTCGTCGATGCGGCCGCCAATCAGGCCGCAGTCTTCTACTGGCGCGGTCTTGCGCGCGTGCTGCACCATTGTGAGGTAGTCCTCCAGTTTCAGATGAATGATCATGCTCTCCCCCCTCAATGATGACGCAGGTCGCAGGCCGGCTGCTCGTAGTCGATGAGCTCGGTGATCGTCGGTTGATCGCTGCAGATGCCGCAGTTCGGGTTGCGCGGGATCTTGATCTTGCGGAAGGTCATCGTCAGGGCGTCGTACGTCAGGAGATAGCCCGTCAGGAGGTCGCCGATGCCGAGGATGTACTTGAGTGCTTCCGTCGCCTGCAGCGTGCCGATGACGCCGCCCATGACGCCGAGCACACCGGCCTGACGGCAGGTCGGCACAGCGTCTTTCGGCGGCATCGTCGGGAAGACGCAGCGGTAGCACGGGCCTTTGCCCGGCACGTACGTCATGAGCTGGCCCTGGAAGCGGATGATGCCTGCGTGCGAGAACGGCTTCTTCTCAAAGACGCACGCATCGTTGATCAGGAACTTCGCCGGGAAGTTATCGGTGCCGTCGATGATGAAGTCGTAGTCCTGGTCGCGGATGATGTCGCGGATGTTCTTCGACGTCACCATCTCGTTGTAGGTGTGGACCTCGACGTCGGGATTCATCGCCGCGATCGTCTCCTGACCCGACTGGACCTTGGCCTTGCCGACATCCTTCGTCTGGTGGATGATCTGGCGCTGCAGGTTCGAGAGGTCGACGACATCGAAGTCGACGAGGCCGATCGTGCCGACGCCGGCCGCTGCGAGGTACATCGCAGCCGGTGCGCCAAGTCCGCCCGTGCCGATCACGAGCACCTTGCCATTGAGCAGCTTCTCCTGCCCCTTGCCGCCGACCTTGTCGAGGATGATGTGGCGCGAATAGCGTTCAATCTGTTCATTCGTCAAAGAGCTCATCTTGCGCCGCCTCCCATGAAATAGAGGAATTCCACCTTGTCGCCGTCCTTGATGAACGTCGACTCAAAGCCCGAGTGATCGACGAACTCACCGTTGAGCTCCACCGTCACGTAGTCCGGCTGCTCCGCCTTGGCGACGACGAGCAGGTCCTTGAGGTTGATGGACTTCTCGATGGTCAGTTCTTTGCCGTTTACTGTCAGTTTCATGTAAAATCCCTCCATAATACCAGAAAAAGCTCGCGATAAAGACACCCTGACAGAAGACTCCTGCCACAGGCCTTATCGTGAGCTTTCGTTGACGAATGACTCTCGTATCTCGTTAATGCATACTTTGTTGATATGTTTAACAATTTATGGCTATTATACAGCCGTCTGCGAGAAATGTCAACATGTAGTGATAAAAGTCACGGATTATTTTGTGCCGCCAGCCAGAGGGGCCCCTGCATCAGGGAGCTCATCGCGCAGCCGCCCGCCGCGCCCGCCGCGAGGACTTCGGGCAGGCGCTCGGGCGTGATGCCGCCGATGGCGTAGACGGGAAGCGCTGTCGAAGCAGCGGCTTCGCGCAGGAAGCGGAGGCCGCGCGGTGGCAGGCCCGGCTTGCAGGTGGTCTCATAGATGTGGCCCGCGATGAGATACGAGCAGCCGAGCTGTTCCGCTTCGCGCACGTCTTCGAGCGAATGGCATGAGGTGCCGAGCCGCCCAGGCAACGCCCTCCCTTCCTGACGCATGGTGCGCAGGAGGGGAAGTGGCAGGTGAAGGCCGTCGGCGCAGAGATGCTTCGCCGCACCAGCGAAGGTATGCGCGATAAAGGGCACCTGATGGCGGCGGCAGAGGATCTGTACCTCCCGCGCCAGTACCTCATAGTCCCCCTCCTCCATGTCCTTCTCGCGCAGGATGAGGGCGGCAGGATGCGCAGCGGCTACCTGTTCGAGGCGCGCGAGGAAGGCTGACTGCCCTCCTGCCTCATCAAAGAGATGGCGGTTGGTCACCGCGATTAAATGCTCCTGCTTCGCAGGAGGTATATAGTACAGGTTCTCCTGCTTCGCAGGAGGTATTTCCTTAGAGATACACATAGTCATTGAGCACTGGCTGCAGGCCCTCGCCGGCCATGTCCGCGTACATGCGGCGCAGGCTGCGGCTGTCGCAGATCTCGAACTGCGCGTCGCCGGTCTCGCCCTCTCCCTTCCCCGTGTACTTCTCCTCGTGGTCGCCGATGCCCGTCGAGACGCCGGCGGAAATCTTCGTCGCAGCGATCTTGACGATGCCGTTGCGGAAAGCCGCGCTCTCGCGCGAGGAGACGGTGATGCCGACATACGGCAGGAAGATGCGGTAGGCGCAGAGGATCTGGCAGAGCTGGCGCTCGCCGACATCCTGCGGGTTGATCTTCTCATTGTTGATGATCGGGCGCAGGCGCGGGCACGAGAGCGAGAACTCGGCCTGCGGGTACTTACGCTGCAAGTAGTAGACGTGCAGCGCTGTCGCGAGAGCGTCCTTGCGGAAGTCGGCGAGGCCTAAGAGTGCCGAGAAGCCGACGCCGCGCATGCCGCCCATCAGGGCGCGCTCCTGCGCCTCGAAGCGGTACGGCCAGACGCGCTTGTGGCCCATGAGGTGAAGTGTCTCGTATTTCTTGAGGTCGTATGTCTCCTGGAAGACGGTGACGTAGTCGGCGCCGCACTCGTGCAGGTAGCGGTAGTCGGCGACATTCATCGGGTAGACTTCGAGGCCGACGTTGCAGAAGTACTTGCGCGCGAGCTTACAGGCCTCACCGATGTAGGCAACGCTGCTCTTCTCCTTGCTCTCGCCCGTCAGCATGAGGATCTCCTCCATGCCGCTCTTGGCGATGACCTGCATCTCGTGCTCGATCTCGTCCTTGCTGAGCTGCAGGCGGTGGATGTCGTTGTAGCAGTTGAAGCCGCAGTAGACACAGTAGTTCTCGCAGTAATTGGCGATGTAGAGCGGCGTGAAGAGGTAGACTGTGTTGCCGAAGTGACGGCTCGTCTCGCGGCTCGCGCGCTCGGCCATCTGCTCCAAGAGCGGCAGGGCGGCCGGCGAGAGCAGCGCCTTGAAGTCCTCAATCGTGCACGTCTCGTGGTCGAGGGCGCGCTTGGCGTCGAGAATCGTGTAGGCGCTCGGGTTGTAGTCGTTCATGGCCGCGATGACCGTCTCGCGCACGGTCGGGTCGATCTGCTCCATGTCGGGCCAGTAGGCCATCGGGTCGGTGCGGCTCGAGGGGTCCGTCTCCAGGCGGTGCTTCTTGGCGAGGGCTTTCTCGCTGAGCTTGTCCGAGTCGATGAAGAAATTATTTTTCTGATTCGTCATCACAATGCGCTTCCTTTCTGTTCTCTACGCTCAGTCATGCAGGAAGCCCGTCAGCGGGTCGGAAGCGGCAGCACCGCGGGTCAGCACGCGGCCGAGGCCTGCGAGGTACGCCTTGCGGCCGGCGCGGATCGCATCGCGCATCGCCGAAGCCATGAGCGGCACATCGCCGGCCGTCGCGAGAGCCGTGTTCGCCATGATGGCCGCGGCGCCCATCTCCATCGCCGCGCAGGCCTCCGACGGCTTGCCGATGCCGGCGTCGACGATGATCGGCAGGTCGATCTCGTCGATGAGGATCTGCAGGAATTCCTTCGTCGCGAGTCCCTTGTTCGAGCCGATCGGCGCGGCGAGCGGCATGACGGCCGCTGCACCGGCATCGACGAGCGCGCGGGCGGCGTAGAGGTCGGGGTACATGTAGGGCAGCACGACAAAGCCCTCCTTGGCGAGCATTTCGGTCGCGCGGATCGTCTCGTTGTTGTCGGGCAGCAGGTACTTCGAGTCGCGCATAATCTCGATCTTGATGAAGTCGCCGCAGCCGAGCGCCTTGGCGAGATGCGCGATGCGCACGGCCTCCTCCGCCGTGCGGGCGCCCGAGGTATTGGGCAGCAGGGTGACGGTCTTTGGCACGTAGTCGAGGATGTTCTCCTTCTCCTTGGTGTTCGCGCGGCGCACGGCCACCGTCACGAGCTCTGCTTCGGCGTAGCGCACGGCCGCGTCGATGAGTTCGAGCGAGTACTTGCCCGAGCCGAGAATGAAACGCGAGTGGAACGTGTGGCTGCCGAGCGTGAAGCTGTCCTCGGCCATCTTTTTCTCGATGGTTTTCGTGGATTTTGTGGATTCTGTCATTTCTATCGTCTTCTTTCTCTATCTCTCTGTGCATATACGGCAGCTGCTGCGGGCCGTCAGGCACCGCCGCCCATGAAGCAGACGATCTCGACGACGTCGCCCGCCCTGAATGATGTCGTCTCGTACGCATCCTTCGCGAGGATCGCGCCGTTGTACTCGACAGCGATTGCCCGGCTGTCGTAGCCGGCTTCCTTCAGGAAGTCCAGGAGCATCGTGCCGTCTTTGGCCTGTGCTTCTCCATTGATCGTGACCATAGGTTCATCTCCATCCTGTCTGCATAAAAAAAGAAGGAAGACCTGCTTGGTCTTCCTTCGCTCATCTCACGTCTGCGCCTGCCCTGCGGCGAAGCGCTCCATCTCCCTACGTTGGCATTATCCAAATCAGGTCAAGGGTCGGGACCACGAGTCCCCTCTCAGCCTGCTGTGCACGACGCCGCAAGCTCCCCCGTTATGCAATTGCAACTCTTATTATAGTCGGACTCTTTCACATTGTCAACGTCTCTCAAGCAATTGTGTATTGGTTGGCGACAGACTGCCAAAGCTCGAGGCCCGTGCGCGCGACCGTCGCGTAGAACGGCTCGCCCGCCTCGCGCAGTGCGAGGTACTTCTGGACGAGGGCTTTCAGGAGGCCGAGGAGCTTGTCGTCGGCCACGCGGCCCTCGAGCGGCCGGGCAAAGGCAGATCCCTCGCCGAGATGGCCGCCAATCATCACCGTGTAGACGGGCACGACCGCCTCGCCGACGCGCGCACGGCCGCCCGTCAGTCCGATATCGGCGACCTGCGGCTGCGCGCAGGCGTGGAAGCAGCCCGTCAGGTTGATGCGCAGCGGCTGTCCGACCTCTGGGAAAGCTTCGTCGAGCGCGGCCGTGAGCTCGTGCAGGCGGTTCTTCGTCTCGATTGGTGCGAAGTTGCAGTAGGCATTGCCCGTGCACGAGGAGGCGTAGCCCGTGAAGAACCCCGGCGCCGTCGGGTAGGCCTTGAAGATTGCATCGTGAAGCAGTGCTTCCGTCTCTCCCTCGGGGATGTCGAGCAGGATGAGGTTCTGCGAGTTCGTCGTGCGCAGGCGTCCCTGGCCGAAGCGCTCAGCAAGCTCGGCAAATGCCCGGAGGTCTTCGGCTCGGATGTGGCCGTTCTTCACGTGGACGCCGACGTAGCAGAGTCCCGGCTGCTTCTGCGCGTGGAACAGAAAATATCACGGAACTATGTAAAAAGTCACAATGCCTCTTCTTCCCCACCGCTCAATGGCGGCCGAAGGCGAAGATCTTGACGCAGAGGAAGGTGATCAGCACGCCGAGGATGGCCGCGAGCAGGTAGCTCGCGAGCGACGGCAGGCCGAGCAGATTGTAGCAGATGAAGACGATGGCGTTCTGGATGATGTAATTCGGCACGTACGAGAGGAAGAACTTCACGTAGCGCGCGGGCGTCATGCGCGTCGGGAAGACGAAGAGGCTGTTGAGCAGATACGCATTGCCATTGCTCAGCAGATAGCCGATGTTGAATGCGAGGTTCGCATTGTGGACGAGCGGCTCGAGAATCGTCGCGAGGAAGCTGCAGAGGAAGGTGTTGAGCGTGCCGATGATGAGGAAGAGCAGGAAGGCGCGCGTGAAGAAGTGGTGCTTGATGGTCTGCCAGTCAACTCTCATGGGCAGGCTCCGGCTCTTCTACCGAATCATTGGCCATGGCGATGGCCGAAGCCGCCGCCTCGTCATCGAGGCCGTGCGCGAGGTCTTCGGGCTTGCCGCGCGCGAGGAGGTAGAGCGGACGGCGCTTCGTCTCCTCGTAGGTGCGGCCGAGATACTCGCCGATGATGCCGAGGATCAGGAGCTGCATGCCGCCGAAGAAGAGCAGGCAGGCCATGATCGTCGGCCAGCCCGCCGCCGTGTCCTCGCTGACGAAGGTCTCATAGAGCACGTGCAGGAAGAGGCAGATGCTCGCGAAGAGGCTCGCCATGCCGAAGTAGAGGCCGAGGCGCAGCGGGAAGGTCGAGCACGTGAAGACGCCGTCGACGGCGAGGCGCCACATCTTGCGCGGCGAGAACTTCGAGCTGCCCGCAAAGCGCGGCGGCGCCGTGAAGTGCAGCTGCTTCTGCCGGAAGCCCATCGCGCCGATGAGCCCGCGGATGAAGCGCGCGTGCTCGCGGTAGCGCCGGAAGGCCAGCACGGCCTTGCGGTCCATCAGGCGGAAATCCGAGCCGCCCGGCTGCACGGGCACCTCCGAGATGAGGTTGAGGAACTTGTAGTAGCCGGCCGATGTCGTGCGCTTGAGCCACGAGGCATCGCGCGTCGCATCGCGTATCGTCTGCACGACATCGTATCCCTCGTGCCAGTACTTCAGCAGTTCGGGAATGAGCTCGGGCGGGTGCTGCATGTCGCCGTCCATCGTGATGACGACATCGCCGTCCGCGTGGTCGAGGCCGCAGGTCAGCGCGAGCTGGTGGCCGTAATTGCGTGCGAGCAGCATCGGCTGGACGCGTGCGTCTTCACGCTCGAGCTTCGCGAGGATGGCGCGGCTCTTGTCGCGCGATCCGTCGTCGACAAAGATGATTTCCCAGTCAAGGTCAAGACCTGCCATCGTCTGGCGGACGGCTTCGTAGAAATGATGCAGATTGTCCTCCTCGTTGTAGACGGGTACGACGATGGACAGTCTCTTTTTCTCCATGGATATCTAGACTTCCCTTCTATCCTTCTGTGTTCCTTCGTGTTCCTTCTGTGTTTTTATTCCGCATCGCCGGGATTGGCGATGCGGCGGCGCGGCACGATGGCCTTGACGATCGTCGTGCCCTGTGACTCGTAGACGTTCTCGAGAGCGCTGTCGGCGAGGCGGCCGCGCAGGAAAGGCAGCCGCTCCGTCTCGCAGATGATGAGGATCGGCGTCTCGGACGGCAGGTCCTCATAGGCGAGGAACGGCATGACATTCTTGGCGTTCCAGCTCATGCCGCCGGGCCGGACGTCCTCCATCTCCTCGCGCCCGATAAGCTCGGGGATGTTCTCCCCGTAGTAGAAGACCGTCGAGGCCTTGTAGTGGATACGGCCATTATTATAGTCGCCGTAGTTAACGACGAGGTAATCACCGGGATTAAGATTCCTTAAAGCAGCGGCCGTCGTGCGCCCCGACTGCTGCTCGCAGAGCGGGATGGCGGCCACGAAGATCAGCACGGCGTAGAGCACGTACATGCAGGCGGCAGTCCGCTTGACGAGGCGCATCTTCGGCAGCAGGAAGCGGCCCGCGAGGATGGCCATCGGCAGGAAGGCCGGCTGCGTGTAGGTGACGTACTTCGTCGCCATGCACTGGAAGAAGAGGTTGACGAGCAGCGCCCAGACAAAGAGGAAGATGGCCGCATCGCTCACGCGCCGCTGCTTCACCCTCTCCCTGAGCTCTGCCCAGCGCTTCTTGACCTGGTAGAGCACGACGAACGACCACGGCGCGAAGCCCACGAGGAAAATGAGCGTGTAGTAGTAGAAGACATCGTCGCGCGCATGCTCGGCCACGCGGGCGCGCAGGAAATTGTGCACGCCGAAGAACGTGTCGATGAAGTCCATGCCGTGCAGGCGGTACATGACGTAGTACCACGAGCCGCCGACGGCGAGGAAGACGGCCATGCCGGGCAGCCACTTCATGTGCAGGAGCTCCCCCGCCCGGCGCCGCACGCAGAGGAAGACGAGCAGGATGAAGCCCGGCAGCAGGAAGCCTATGGGCCCCTTCGTCAGGACGGTCAGCCCCGAAAAGAAAAAGGCCGCGAGGTAGAGCCATCGCCTGCCGCTGCGGTAAGCGAGGTAGAAGGCAATGAGCACGGCGTTGAAGAAAAAGACGAACGTCATGTCCGTGATGACGGCCTTCGAGAGGTAGAAGAAGGCGATCGTCGTGCCGAAAATGATGGCCGAGAGGAAGGCCGTAGCCCTGTCGTAGAGCTTGCGCGCGAAGTAGTACGTCTCAAGCACATTGAGCACCGAGAACACAGCTGGGAAAAAGCGCGCAGCAAACTCTCCCGTGCCGAAAATCTGGAAAGCCGCAAGGAGTTCCCAGTAAAAGAAGATCGGTTTATCATACCAGTAATTCCCGTAGATGCGCGGCGAGGTGAAGTCGCCAGCTGCCAGCATCTCCTTGGCGGTCAACGCGTAGTTCGATTCGACGGGGTCCGTGATGGCCAGCTGGCCGTTGCCGAGCAGGACGAGGACAATGACGGCGAGTAGTGCCAGCGCGCGCTCATGCTGCTTCATCATGGCAAGGATCTTATTCATGCTTTGCCCCCATCATCCCTGCTGATCTGCAGCAGCATCCTTTGCGAGGCAGGCCAGCGTCTCCTGCTGGATGTCGGCGAGCGTCGTCTTGGCGAGCTCCTGCTCGAGCGCGCGCTGGGCATCTTGCAGGTGGCCGTCGAGTATCTTGTGGATGTTGCGGCCGACCGGGCAGGCCGGATTCGGATTGTCGTGGAAGTGGAAGAGATGATCGTGGTCGATGGACTCGACGGCCTCGAAGATGTCTAAGAGCGTGATCTCCTCGAGCGGACGCGTGATCCTGATGCCGCCCGTGCCGCGTGCGACCTTGATGAGCCCGGCCTTCTGGAGCTGGGACATCGTCTTGCGGATGATGACGGGGTTGACATTGACGCTGCCCGCGAGGAAATCGCTCGTGAGCTTGTACTGGTCCCCGAACGCCTCGATGCAGGCAAAGATGTGGACCGCAATGGTGAAACGGCTGGAAATCTGCATAGTATCCCCTCTTTCCCGGCTCATATCGCATCCCATCGCACCGTATATACTGTATATGCTGTACATGGATCTTCATTGATCTTGAGCCGCATTCTCTCATCTATCGTATTCTTGCAGATACGCTGTATTTATTAATACCTTCAGTATAGCAGGAATCCAATGCCTGTCAATTTCCCTGCTACATCGAGCGCTCTGCCTCATGGCTGTGCGCTCGCCTGCGCCGCGCTCTCGAACGGGAAGCGGTCGAGCGCAAAGAAGCGGCCGCGGATGCCGCCCATGGCCTCGTGCAGCATGCGCAGGAAGAGCGGCCAGTCCGCCGGCATGTCCTGCGCATCATAATGGCAAGTGAGCCCCGCCTCGAGGCGGTCGTGGCGCTGCCAGCGCACGATGAGCCGCGCCCCCGTATCCGAGCCATCGATGCAGCGCACGTGCAGGCGCTGCTCGAAGGCAGCCGGTTTGTCGAGCGCATCGAGCAGATTGCTCACCGCCTTCGGCAGATCGTAGGCATGGCGCTCCGTGCCGAAATCCTCCTTGTGGCGGTTGTAAAGGATCATGCGCTTGCGGCGGTCGAGGACGAGCTTCTCGCGCAGCTCCACGACCGTCCTCTTCCGCCCCGTGATGACGGGCACCTTCTCGACGAGCAGGAAGCGGATGTACTCGAGGTGGTTCTGCTGCTGGATGGCGACGTCCGGCAATTCATTGAGGCAGTCGACGAACGACGTCCAGTTCTCGGGGAACGCCCCGAGCCCTATGATGTGGCGCGCGTTCTTGCCCTGCTCCTTGTAGAGGAGCTGCCAGCGCGTGTCCGCTGAGAGCGGTGCCGACGCCGTGAAGCGCGAGCGCCAGCGCTGCGCGATGGCGAGCTTGTCGAGCTTGCGCAGCCAGCGGCGGCCATTCGGCAACTCTACAAGAGCGTCCGGAGCGAGTTCCTGCGGCAGCTCCTCGAGCGAATCCGCCCGGGCCACGCCGACATAGACCTTGCGCTCGCGCACCGCCACCTCGACCCGCAGGCTGCCCGCCCGCAGAGGGCCGCCCATCGTGAATATCAATTGTTCGAGCAAAATGTAACCCCCTAGATACCTAAGATACAGAATAGAAGATAAAACACACTGCAATGCAGGCTCCCGGCCAGCGCGGACATCCGCAAGAATCGCTTTACAAGAAAGATAGAACTGCGGTACAATGGCTGTCAGGAGGTGTATTGTTTTTATGAAGAAAATCTATTTACTCGCGATGATGCTCTGCCTGCTCATCCTGCCGGCAACGGCCATGGCTGCTCCGTCCGCGAACGCCAAGGCATTCGAGAGCGAAGAGACGATCTCGAACCAGTGGATCGACGCCATGCTCGTCAAGCAGGACTCGGCCTCTGCCCTCGCCGTCATGAGCGCCGATGCCAAGAAGAACGTCAAGGCATCTGAGATGCTCAAGGCACAGCAGCGCATGGCCAAGGAACTCGGCACGCTCAAGGAGAGCCGCTTCGTCTCGTGGACGCGCTTCGACAAGACGGACCAGTTCATCTACCTCATGAGCTTCGACAAAGCCAAGGTCGTCCGCTGCGAGTTCATCTTCAACAGCAAAGGCGAACTCGACTACTTCGCCCTGACGCCATTCGCACCGCAGGAGAATGCAAAGGCAAGCAACAAGGCAAAGAAATAAGCTATGGGATGACGCCTGCAAAAAGAGCTGTCGCGAAAGCGGCAGCCCTTTTTTTGTATAACATCGTAGGGGGCGGGGTGGAGACTATTTCGGTTTCGTCACTTCGTTAAATGCCCCGCAAGGTATATCTTCAGTACTGAGGAACTGCGCCGCATACAGCGACGCTTTTACATTGCAAACAAAGCCAAGCTCGTTTGCGGGGCAGCCCTGCGGGCAGTCACTCCGTTCCTGCAAGCGAAATAGTCTCCACCCCGCCTAGTCAGGCCATCGCATATGAGCCCACCGTAGAAGTCGAGTTGTGGCAGTAAAAAGGTACTGCCTAAGGGTGGGAAAATATATTCCCCCACCCCTAGTTACGATGCGGTATCATCTTGCACAGAAGGAACGCTCCGTTTCAAGCGACGGACAGAAAACCGAGCTCAGGGCGGGGGCGTGTGTTCCGCCTGGAAGAAGCGCAGCGACTGCCCGCAGGGCTGGGGCCTGCGTATCTGCCTGCCTCCGTCCACTATGTCAGGACGCCGCGGCAGGCGGCGAAGTGGCATAGGAGCGAGCCCTGGCATAGGCCCCATTCAGCGGAGCTTCTGAAGCCGGAATATACGCCCCCGCCCCGCTACGATGTCAACCAACCGTATCGTCTTTCAGTTGTTCCTGCACATGGTCGAGTATGATCCCGCCGATCGCGCTCTTGCTCATGAGCGGGTACTCCCACATGCGGCCGTCCCGCGCGAAGATCTTGACGCGATTTGTCTCGGTGCCAAAGCCCGCGTCCTTCTCGGAGACGTCATTGGCGACGATGAAGTCGAGGTTCTTCTTGGCGAGCTTGGCCTTGGCGTAGTCCTCGACGTGCTGCGTCTCTGCGGCGAAGCCGACGAGGATCTGGTGCGCCTTCTTCTGGCCGAGCTCGTAGAGGATGTCGGGGTTGCGCTCGAGCACGAGCGTGAACTCCCCGTCCTGCTTCTTGATCTTGTCAGCCGCTACGACCTTGGGCCGGTAATCGGCGACGGCGGCCGCCTTGATGATGACATCTGCGGCCTGATACTCCTTGAGCACGGCTTCGCGCATCTGCCGCGCCGTCTCGACGCGCACGATGCGCACGCCGTCGGGCACAGGCAGGGCGCTCGGGCCGGAGATCAGCACGACTTCTGCGCCGCGGCTCTTTGCCTGCTGCGCGATGGCATAGCCCATGCGGCCCGTCGAGCGGTTGCCAAGGTAGCGCACGGGGTCGAGCGGCTCGATGGTGCCGCTGGCCGTCACGAGTACCTTCTTGCCCGCGAGCTCCTTCCCCTTGGCGAAGAAGGCAGCGAGCCCCTCTACGATGGCAGCTGGCTCTGGCAGGCGCCCCTTGCCGCGGACGCCGCAGGCGAGCATGCCGCTCGCTGGCTCGATGATGTGATATCCCCTTGCGGCGAGGTCGCGCAGGTTGCGCTGCGTCACGGGATTCTCGTACATGTTCGTGTTCATCGCCGGCGCGGCAAAGACAGGTGCCTTTGTCGCGAGCAAGGTCGTCGTCAGCATGTCGTCGGCGATGCCGGCCGCTGCCTTGGCAAGGACGTTGGCCGTCGCGGGTGCGATCAGCACGGCGTCGGCGAGCGTGGCGAGCGCGATGTGCTCGACATGGTAGTGCGGCACCTTGGCCCACATGTCCGTCGTCACCGGTTGGCCACTGATCTCGCGGAAGGTCAGCTCCGTGACGAAGTTCTCGGCGCCGCGCGTCATGATGACATGGACCTCCGCGCCGGCTTTCTTCAGGCGGCTCGCGATCTCGACGGCCTTGTAGGCGGCGATGCCGCCCGTCACACCGAGCACGATCTTCTTGCCCGAGAGGGCGCCTGCGTTCTCCTGTTCCATCGGCTGCATCTCCTCCCCTGCTGTTTCCTCAAGGAATCTTACTGGTCGATATCGAGCTCGTAAGAGATCTTGCCCTCGGCAATCTCCTCGAGCGCATTCGTCACGTTCTTCGTCGAGCGGGCCTTCGTCGCCTTGAGCTCAGCGCCGTCTAAGAGCTGGCGTGCGCGCTTGGCGGCGAGCACGACGAGGCCGTAGCGGCTGTCGACTTTCTTCATCAGCGTATCCGTGGACGGATTGACCATGCTCATCTCAACAGTATTCGTTCTCATTGTTCCAACACCTCATTGATCATATCTTCTTTATCACGACGGCAGTGCTCTGCGACCATGATGGCCTGGATGCGCTTCACAGCCTGGCGCACTGTGTCATTGATGACGACAAACGTGTAATTGCGGCCGATCTCGATCTCCTTCTCGGCGGAGCCGAGACGGCGCGCAAGCGACTCCTCTGTCTCTGAGCCGCGGCCGCGGATGCGGCGCTCGAGCTCCGGCAGGGACGGTGGCAAGAGGAAGATGAAGAGCCCGTCGGGGCAGCGCTTCATGACATTCAGCGCGCCCTGCGTATCGATTTCGAGCAGGATGTCCTGCCCTGCCTCGCGGCGCTCCTCAATCTTGCCGAGCGGCGTGCCGTAGTAGTTGCCGTAGACATTGGCGTACTCGAGGAAGCCGCCCTCCCCGATCATCTTCTCGAACTGCTCCTTCGTCAGGAAGTAGTAGTTCTTGCCGTCGACCTCACCGTCGCGCGGCTGGCGCGTCGTCGCGGAGATCGAGTAGGCAAGCTCCGGCGTCTTCGAGAGGAGCTCTCCGCAGACCGTTCCCTTGCCCGTGCCCGAAGGCCCCGAAATCACAATCAATAACCCTTTGCTCATTCTACCTCATCTTTTCCTTTAGTATTCCGATTCATCTCTGCTCTGCCGGCCCTCGCCATCTCCTTCGGGTCATCCTCGACGAGGATGCGGTGCGTGATTGTCTCCGGCTGCACGGAGGACAGCACGACGTGGTCGCTGTCCATGACGAGGACAGCGCGCGTGCGGCGGCCATACGTCGCATCGATCAGGCGCTCATTGTCGCGCGCCTCCTGGACGATGCGCTTGATGGGCGCCGACTCCGGGCTCACGATCGCGACGATGCGGCTCGCAGATATGATGTTGCCAAAACCGATGTTGATTAAGCTGATATCCATTTCGTCTTTCCTCCCTATCGTGAATCGTGAGCTGTCTCATTCGATGTTCTGGACCTGCTCGCGGAGCTTCTCAATCTCGCTCTTCATGTCGACGACGAGCTGCGCGGCCTCGGCCGAGCTCGCCTTCGAGGCGATCGTGTTCGTCTCGCGGTTCATCTCCTGGATCAGGAAGTCGAGCTTGCGGCCGATGGGACCGTCCGCCGACGCGAGGATGGCGCGGAACTGCTGGAAATGGCTGCCGAGCCGCACGACTTCCTCCGTGTAGTTGACCTTGTCGGCGTAGAGCGCCGTCTCCTGAATGATGCGCGTCTCGTCGATCTCCTGCTCAGAGAGTAGCTCCCCGAGCGTCTTCTCGAGGCGCTCGCGGTAGGCCTGCACGATCGTCGGCGCGAGGGCCTTGAGACGCTCGACGGACGCTTCGAGCTCGCCGAGGCGCACGAAGAAGTCGCGGCCGATGTTCTCGCCCTCGGCCTGGCGCATCGCATCGAAGCTCCGCAGGGCCTCACTGGCAGCCGCGCGCAGCACGGGCTCGAAGCCCGCGAGCTCGTCGTCCTTCTCGACCTGCAGGACATCGGGGTACGAGGCGACCTGCATGACGTCGTCGGGGCGCGCGAGGTGCAGGAAGTCGCTGAGCTCGTCGAGCGCCGCGCGGTACGAGGAGGCGAGCTGCTTGTCGACGCGGATGGAGGCGGCGTGCTCGCGCTTGTCGAGATAGTTGACGAAGATGTCGACCTTGCCGCGCGCAGCCGTCTGACGCACGAGGCGGCGCAAATTGTCCTCGAACGGCGAGAGCGCCCTCCCCATGTGGAAGGACAGCTCGAGGAAGCGCTGGTTGACGGCCTTGACCTCGACCGATACCTTGTATTCCTCATTCTCGACGACGGCAGAGCCGAAGCCGGTCATGCTCCTGATCATAGCCTCACCCCCGTCAGTACGCGATCTCACCCGTGAAGACGAGCTCCGCCGGGCCCGTCATGAAGACATGGTTCGTGGCCTCATCCCACTCGACCATGAGCTTGCCGCCGTCGAGCTCGACCTCGACCTTACGGTCCGTGCGGCCCGTCAGCACACCGGCGACGCCCGTCGCACACGAGCCCGTGCCGCAGGCGAGCGTCACAGCAGCGCCGCGCTCCCAGACGCGCATGCGCACGTGCTGGCGGTCGCGCACCTCGACGAATTCCGTGTTCGTCTTGCGCGGGAAGGCCGGATGCGACTCAAACGAGGCACCAAGTTCGTGGATTGGGAACGCCTCAGCATCATCGACGAAGATGACGCAGTGCGGGTTGCCCATCGAGACGCAGGTCATCTTGTAGTTCTGGCCCTTGACCGTGATATCCTCCTCGATGACGCGGTCCATGCCGAAGCCCTTGACGGGGATCTTCTCGCCCTCGAGCACCGGCTCGCCCATGTCAACGCGCACACCCGTGACCTTGCCCGCCTCGAGCTGCAGGCGCGGCACGAGGATGCCTGCGCCCGTCTCGACCGTGAACGCTTCCTTCGCGGTCAGGCCGAAGTCGTGGAGATAACGCGCGAAGCAGCGGATGCCGTTGCCGCACATCTCGGCCTCACTGCCGTCTGTATTGAAAATGCGCATGCGGAAGTCCGCCTTATCGGACGGCAGCACGTAGAGCACGCCGTCGCCGCCGATGCCGTAGTGGCGGTCGCAGACCTGCTTCGCAAACGCAGCGAAATCATCGACGTTTTCCTTGAAGCAGTCGACCAGGACAAAATCATTGCCGCAGCCCTGCCATTTTGAAAATCTCATGAGGAATTCCTCCTTTTTCTCTATCTCTTTATTGTACTGGTTTTGCGCACGCCTTGCAACCCCTTTCCGTACATCTGTACTTGAGTTCCCCCTGCGCAGATGGTACAATATTCCCGATACTATTATATAGAAGGAATGAGGAATCCATATGAGTCTTGACGGCTTTTCGATGCGCCCGCTGACGCGCGAGCTCGACGCAGCGCTCGCGGGCGGCCGCATCGACAAGATCACACAGCCCAATAAGCAATCCATCATCCTGTCCGTGCGCCAGCCCGGGCAGAATTTCCTGCTGCACATCTCCATCAACTCGCAGAACCCGTCGGCCCACCTGCTCGAGAAGAACCTCGAGAACCCGCCTGAACCGCCCGTCTTCTGCATGGTCCTGCGCAAGCAGATCGAGACGGGCCGCATTGCCCAGATCCGCCAGCACGGACTCGACCGCCTGCTGCTCATCGACATCGACTCGCTGGCCGCGGGCGGCCGCATCGTGACGAAGACGCTCGTGCTCGAGCTCATGGGCAAGTACAGCAACATCATCCTCGTACAGGACGGCATCATCATCGACGCACTGCGCAAGATCGGTGCGAACAGCAGCCGCGTGCGCACCGTCCTGCCCGGCCAGGCCTACGAGCTGCCGCCCGGACAGGAGAAGAAAGACCTCTTCACAGATGATATCGAGACCATCATGGCCATCGTGAAGGCAGACCCAACGCTTCGCCTTGACAAGGCACTCTTAGCCGCCTGCATGGGCTTCGGCCCTGTCTCCGCGAAGGAAGTCTGCTTCTCGGCAGGGCTCGCGCCCTCCATCCGCATCGAAGCGCTCGATGCGGCCGACTTCCAGACTGTCAAAGGCGCCCTTGAGGAAATCCGCGAGGCGGCTGCGCACGGCGGCGAGGACGGCGATAAAGCCGTGCTCTTGCTCGGCGAGAACCAGAAGGTGCTCGCCATGGCCGCCTTCCCGCTCCACTACCTGCCAGAGGCCGCCGCGCTCTCCTTCCCGACGATCAGCGCCATGCTCGAGAAGGCCGACAACCTGCTCGGCTCCTACGTGCTGCCCGACAAGGACCGCTTCCGCAAGCTCGTCAAGAATGAGAAGAACCGTGCCGAGAACAAGCTCACGAAGCTCGATGAGGAGATCGCGGCGGCGGAGAACGCGGAGGAATTCAAGGTGCGCGGCGACAACCTCATGACGTACCAGTACCAGTTCAAGGACCGCGAGGACGCGAGCGTGATCGTGCCGAACATCTACAGTGAGACGGGCGAAACCATCACGATCCCGCTCGACCAGCGCCTGACGCTCGTCGAGAACATGCAGGCCTGCTACAAGAAGTATGACAAGCTCAAGCGCGCACAGGAACTGCTGCAGGTCCAGCGCCGCGAGTGCGAGGCAAATATCGCCTACCTCGAGAGCATCGAGGCGTCGCTGCTCGCCTCCTCGAATCTCGCGGAGATCGCCGAGATCCACAACGAGCTCATCGCCGCCGGCTACCTGCGCGAGAAGCCCAAGAAGAAGAACAACGACAAGCCCGCCCGGCCCTTCCACTTCCGCGCACCCGACGGCACGGACATCTTCGTCGGCAAGAACAACTACCAGAACGACAAGCTGACGTTCAAGACGGCGCGCTTCAACGACACCTGGTTCCACACGAAGGACATCCCGGGCTCCCACGTTGTCCTGCAGAACGGCGGCACAGAGCCGAGCGAAGAGGACATCCTGCTCGCCGCGAGCCTCGCCGCGCACTTCAGCAAGGCGCGCGGCTCCTCGAAGATCCCCGTCGACTACACGGAGATCCGCTACGTCAAGAAGCCGTCCGGCAGCAAGCCCGGCTTCGTCATCTTCACGAACCAGAAGACGCTCTACATCACGCCCGACGAGGCAAAGCTCGCCAAGGTACTCGCGCAGGACCCGATCTGAGCTTAAAGGAAGCCCTGCCAATATAAAATCGTATAGAAGCGAAAAAAACGGCCGCACCGAGGGGGACTCGGTGCGGCCACTTTTTATGGGGTATATGTGATAGAGGTTGTATCAGATCTTTTCCATCTCAGCTTCGAGCTCTGCCTCAAGCTCAGCTTCCGTCAGCTGGCCTTCCGCAGCAGCGCGGCGTGCCTCGCGGCGGCGAGCGTAGAGCAGGTAGTAGAGGGCAGCGCAGCCGATAGCGCCGAGGCCGACAACAAAGTAGATGCCCTGGAAGCCGAGGGATTCCTTGAAGGCGCCGAGCATGTATGGGCCGACGCCGAGGCCAAGGTCAAGGGCGATAAAGTACGTCGAGACGGCAACGCCGATGCGGACTTCCTTGACGAGCTTGACGCAGATGGCCTGACCATTCGACATGAACGTGCCGTAGCCGAGGCCGACGAAGACGCCGGCTACGAGCATCATCCAGCTCTGCGTCGTGATGGAGAGGAGCAGCAGGCCGATGGCCAGGCAGGCATACGTCGGGTACATGACGAAGTCCTCACCCTTGCGGTCGAACATGACACCGGCAACCGGGCGGGCAACCGTGACAGCAAGTGCGTAGACGACGAAGAACAGCGTGCCAGCCGTCATGAGCTGGAGCTCACCTGCATACGAGGCGAGGAAGCTCAGGACGCTCGAGTAGCAGACGGCGACGCAGAAGGCAACAATCGAGATGGCCGTGACTTTCGGCTCGAGGAAGTTCGCGATGTGGATCTCCTTGAGTGCGGCGCGGTGCTCTTCCGTGAGCTCCATCTCATCGACGTGCATGACAGCTGCAGCGCCGAGGCAGACGACGATCATGGCGATGCAGAAGTAGATGATGTCCTCGAACGGGAAGATCTGCTGCATGAGCATGCCGATGAAGGGGCCGATCGCAGCTGCGAGGCTCATCGAGAGCGCATAGTAGTTGATGCCCTCACCGCGGCGCTCTGCCGGGATCATCGTCGAGACAATCGTGCTCGTCGCCGTCGAAGCGATGCCGTAGCCGATACCGTTGAGGCAGCGGACGAGGAAGAGCATGGCCATCGAGTGGATGCCGAAGTACATGAACGTCGTCGCGAGGTAGAAGATGATACCGGCGAACAGCATCTTCCTGCGGCCGTAGAGCTCGACCGAGCGGCCCGCGAAGAGGCGCGCGACGAGCGTGCCGAGGATGAAGATGCCGGAAGCGAGGCCAGCCTCACTCATCGAGGCATTCAGCGAGTGGATGGCCTCCGATGCGATGATGACCATCAGCATATAGTAGATGATGTAAATCAGGAAATTGACAAGCGTATCAAGGATGAACCCTTTCGTCCATAACCGTGGTTTGGAAGACATAAATAAAATCAACGACCTTTCTCACAAAGAATAAATCAAATGTATGACAGTTATTGATTATAGGGGGTCGACCTGATTTTGTGTAGCGCATAAAAAAGATGCTTGTCATCATAAAAACAGATGACAAGCACCATTCTCTACGGGTTCTGTCGATATGACCTTCAGTCGCGTTTCCTGTGCATGGCACGCATAACAGCGTCCGCCCCATCTGGATGTTTTCGCATTTTTAGGATGAGTCACGGAGAGGCGCTGCTAAAAAACTTCCTGTTTCTTCTGCTTTTGCGCAGGGGCCGTGCTCATCGCTTCTCGCGATGAATAGAGTCCTGCCCCTCGTCAAAGCTCTGCAAGACGTGGCTGACGTAGTCGCGGATCAGGTCGATCTTGGGGCTGTTCTTCTTGTAGATGAGGCAGGCGTCGACGCGCAGCGGCTGCGCGAGCTCGTACCAGCCGTCGCGGCAGCCGAGTGCGCGCAGCAGGCGCTCCGGCAAGAGCGCTCCCGCCCCATTCTGCTGGCAGTAGTAGACCATCGCGTAAGGCGTCGAGAGGCGCGCCGAGATGACGGGTGTTTCCTTCTCGAGAACGGGCGCGAAGTACGCGTGGAACGTCTTGTTCATGAAGTAATTCTTCGGGTAGATGACGATGGGCAGGCGCGCGATCGCCTCGCGCGTGACAGGCACAACACGAGGCTGCAGGAGCGGCGCGTAGTAGACGAGATTGTCCCAGCAGAAGTGCGCCGTCTCGTACTCGGCCGCGCCGCCCGCCGGCAGCGAATCGGCGACGTAGTACGTCGAGGCGACGTCGAGGCGGTCATCCTGCAGCGCGCGGCAGATCTGGTCCGTCTCGAGATCGAATACGTTGAAGCGCAGGTTCTTGTTGGTCTGGCGGAAGTGCGCGATGTGGCGGTTCACCTGGATGTCGCCGAGCGTCCGCAGGATGCCGACATTGAGCTCAGCGGGCTGCGCGGCATTGGCCGATTGCAGGTCGTAGACAATCTTGTGCAGGCCATCCATCCAGTCCGTGATGCGCGCGAGGAAGACCTTCCCCGCCTCCGTCAGGTGGCTGCCGCGCTTCGAGCGCTGGATGAGCGTGACGCCGAGCGCGCTCTCGAGGTTCTTCATCTGCGCGCTGAAGGCCGACTGCGTGATGTTCGCCTCCTTGGCCGCTCGCGTGAAGTTCTGCACACGCCCGTAGATAATGAAGCATTCCAGCTGCTGGATGCTTGGCAAATCTCCCATCATAAAAGCCTCCCAATCGATCCGCGAGGATCATCCGACACGATATAAATACGATTTATCGAAACGATTGACTACCATTCTAACAGAGGCCATGTGATTTTGCAATACAGCCCACGAAAAAGAGGCCGCCGCATCGCTGCGACAGCCTCTGTTCTTTTCGGTCGAAGGGCGCCGGCTCCCATCACGTTGACTTGTGGTTGGCGTTCAAATCAATGGACTTGACTGGAGCCGGCAAGATAAAGCCTTTCGGCTTGCCAACCTACCCCCTTCATCTATTATTATAACGGAATACAAGGTCCAAAAAAAGGCGATTCCATTGTAGGAACTCACGAAAATATTTGTGAGTTCCTACAATAGAAAGCACTGGACAAGTGCTTTCTACGCAGTCTCCGCCTCATCCGTCCTCATTTTCGTCCGTTTCTCCCGCTTCTTCGGCTTCGCAGTCGAGGTACTGACAGACGAGCGAGCGGCCGCCCTCCCGCGCGAGAAGGTCGGGGAGCCAGTCCGGCTTCTCTTCATTGTCCTTGAGCAGGCATTCGAGCAGCACGTACGAGGCCAGCGCGTCCTCGAAGGCGCGGTGCTTCTTCTTCGTGTGCCAGCCAAACGACTCCAGGAGGGCGACGAGGTTGTACTTCTTGCGCTTCGGCAGGAGCTGCTGTGCGAGGCGCACGGTGTCGAGATAGCGCGGGCAGAAGCGGATGTTCGTGCCGTTCTTGTGGTTCATGCGCATGAGCGCGAGGTTGATGCTCAGGATGTCGTTGTCGCCGATGGCGTGGCCGACGACGAGGTCCTCCGGGTCGACGAAGTCGAGGAACTCCGGCAGGATAACGTCGAGCGGCGACTTGTCCCTGAGGTCCTCCTTCGTGAGGCCCGTCATGTTGCGCACCGTGCGGTTGATGAAGGTCCGCGGGCGGATGAGCCGGCGGAAGACCTCGATCTTGTCCGAGGCGATCGGCATGCGGATGGCCCCGATCTCGATGATGTCGTCGGGGAACGCCCCGGCCATCTCGAGGTCGAACGAGACGACGCCCCTCGGATGGAGCTCCGCGAGCCCCTCGAGGCTGACGGACTGCGCGTGGATGGCCCGCTCGAGCTGTTTCTTGCGCCGTCTCTGGCGGCGCTTGTTTTCCTGTTCCTTACTCCGCATGATACTCTCCTGTTCTACTCGCCTGCCCGCGCCAGGAGGCGCACGGCAGCATCTGCGATATCGGTGCATAATGGCCGCTATCTTTCGTCATCGCCTTGTCTGCCCATTGCACGGAAAGACGGTCCGGCGTATAATGAGCCTACAGCTTGCGCTGACAACAAAAAAAGGAGGATATTATGCAAAGTCTTCTACTCGTCTTCATCGGCGGCGGTCTTGGCGCCGCCTGCCGCTACTTCAGCACCACGCACATCGGGGCGCTCTTCGGCACGTACTTCCCGTTCGGCACGCTGTTCGTCAACACGCTCGGCAGCCTGCTCATGGGCTTCATCATGGGCTCGCTCGTCTTCCTGATGGAAAAGACCGGCTTCACGCTTGCAGAGCCCGTCCGGCTGCTCCTGACCGTCGGCTTCCTCGGCGGCTTCACGACCTTCTCATCGTTCAGCCTCGAGACGGTCACGCTCATCGAGGGCGGCAGCCTCTTCTACGCCGCCATGAATATCGCCGCCAATCTCGGCCTTTGCTTCCTTGCGACGTTCCTGGGCCTCAGCGCGGCTAGAGCGCTCAGCGCGCTCTAACGCCTCCTGGCCACATTCCGGACGAAGGCGCCCATCGCCTTCTCACTGACCTCTGCCTCTGCTTCATGCTGATCGATGGCCGTAAGCTCTCGCTGCAGCTTGTCGCGGAGGCTTCTTTCGTTCCGGCCGCCATCTTTCGCGACGCCCTGCTGTGCCTGAAGGAGCATGAGAGCCGTCCTGCTGGCCGAAGCCAGGCGAACCGTCTGCTCAAGCTGCGGCCGGCACGCCTTGAGCTGCTCGGGCGGCAGTTCCTTCAAGAGGCGCCCTGCAGCCTTAGCGCGCGCGTCAGCCATGGCGAGAAGCGCCGCATGCGCTTCCCTGGCCCCTGCCCCATCCGGCCATCTCTCCAGCAGTCGCTCGGCCGTTGCGGCAAAATCCGGGTCATCCACGAGGCCGATTGATGCCCAGTCATTCTCGAGGCGGCGCGAGCCCGCGGCAAAGAGTGCCATGTCCTTTGCGAGCGGCCCGTACTGCTTGCGGACGGCCTGCTGCCACGACTGCTCGGGATCGTAATGTTCCGGGTCCCTGGCGTAATCGGCCCCCGTCGCCAAGGCGATCTTCGACAGCGCCTCGTACTTCATCGGGTTAAAGAATACGGCCGGCAGGCCGCCCTTCGGCAGAGAATCGACAGGGCCGAGCGCGAGCTTCGCCTCCATGTAGTCGTTGACGGGGTAATTCCACCAGAGGCCAAGCGCCCGCCCGTAGAGCGCATCAGCTTTCGCGAGCGCCCCATCCGTCAGCGGCCCCTTCGCCACGCCGTCACCCGTGTAGAGCACCAGGATGTCGTGCGAAAGCCCCTCGGCGAACGCATCCGTGTAGGGCTTGCGCGCGCCGCCTTCCTGCATGTCTGCGTAGAAGTACTCCGTCGGCACCGTCAGGAAGGCGCCGATGTCCGCGTGGCGCCGCCGCAGCTCGCGCGAGACGTCGCTCAAAAAGGCCGCCTGGCCTGCGCCGTCCTTGTCCTTGATGTCATCAAAGAAGATGGCGAAGTCGCGCACACCGAGCGCGTAGAGCGTCTCGAATTTCGCGAGCATCTTCTGGCGGTCGGCATAGCCCTTGTAACCGTGCAGCGAGACATCGAGCCCCGGCGAGACGGCAAAGATGAAGCGCACGTCCTGCGCCTTGGCCGCCTTCACGAGCGCGCCGAGTTCCCGGAGTTTGTCCTCCGGGTAAGGTTCGCGCCATTTCTCGCGGTGGTACGGGTCATCCTTCGGCGCGTAGAGATAGGCGTTGAAGCCCTCAGCCCGGCAGAACGCGAGAATGTCGAGCCGCTCTTCCTGCTGCCACGGCGTGCCGTAGAAGCCCTCGATGACACCGCGCAGCGGCACGGATGACGCCGAGACGGGCTGCATCGTCACGCCGCCCGCCAGGATGGCACCGGACACACCAAGGCACACCGCCATCTTTCTCACTTGTCGAAATCGCATCCAAACATCTTCCTTTCTGTTATCTATATCATATCACATTACGGCGAGAAAGTATCTCATCAGCAGAAAATTTTCACAGATTCTCCGCGCTTTTCTGCTCCTGTCTTCTAAAAGCGATGCGTCCATGATACAATAAAAAGATGAAAAAATGCAAGAGAACAGAACAGAAAGGAGGGGGCGCCCATGTCATGGTTTCATCTGCCGTCCTGCAGTGAGGGGCGACGCGCGTTCGGCAAGAAATGCCTGAAGCGCCTGGGGCTCGCTCTGCTCGTCGTCTGCCTCCTCATCCTCCTCGCACTCGAGATCATCAGCCGCGGCGCGGCGCAGATCTTCAACTACGCGATGGCAAACCAGGACATGCTGCGCGGCACGATCACGGTCGAGCGGCTGATCTCCGACATCACGGGCCACGTCTACTTCACAGGCCTCGAGTGGAAGGACCGCGAGGGCAATCCCATCCTCGAGATCCCGAGCGGCGACTTCCGCGTCAACGTCTGGGACGTCCTGACGCGCGACTTCAAGTCGACGACGATACGCGAGCTCACCGTCAATCAGCCCTCCGTCTCCGTCCACCTCTCCGACGACATGAAGGTCGACTTCGTGCGCCCCTCGCCCGACATGGACCAGCTCAAGAAGGAGCCTGAGGACTGGCGTGAGAAGGTCAACCTCGCGACGCTCGACGCGCGCGAGCGCCGGGCCGTCGGCCAGTGGCGCCGCGAGCACCACCAGCAGAAAGTCCAGCGCGACTGGCACAACTTCAACGCGGCGGGCAAGCATCTGAAACTGCGCCTGAACGTCCACGACGGCGGCGTCGAGGTCTTCTACCGCGAGCGCCACTACGTCATGAGCCACGTGCAGATGGCCGTCGACCTCGACACCGCGAAGCAGATGAGCCTCGACATGTCGATTGGCGGCTTCGGCGGCACGATGATCGGCGATGCCATCGCCCTCAACGGCACGGTTGACTTCACCGAAGCGCCAGAGCCGGCGTGCAACATGGCCCTCGTGCTCTACCAGGTCGACCCGTCCTCGCTCGGCTTCGGCATGAACATCCACGACAAGATGACGCTCTCGACGTACTTCACGGGTCCCGTCTCCCACCCTATTGGCACGGGCAAGGTCGAGATGGACGAGCTCCACATCCCAGGCCTCGACTTCGCAAATGTCGAAGGCAAGGTCTACTACGAGAACTCCCTGCTGCAGTTCACCGACGTCACGGCCGACGTCTACAAGGGCAAGCTCACGGCCCGCGGCGACTACGACCTCGACACGCGCTTCTACAACCTCTACGGCCATGGCGAGGCCATGCAGACCGAGGCGGCCCTCCCCAAGAGCGGCCTGCACACGCGCGTCGACCTCGACCTCGAGATCCACTCAGAGGGCTCGGCCAAGAGCACAGTGTCGTCTGGCTCCTTTGTCTCAGGGCCGGGGCGCTACCGCCTGCTGCCGTTTGACAGCCTCTCCGGCAAGGTCACGGACGCAGGCGGCGACCTCCACTTCTACGATGCCGTCATCAATCTGCCGGGCTTCACTGTCTCGACAGACGCCTTCCATATTCAGCACGGCAAGCTCAGCCTGAACCCCATCAAGCTGACCGACAAGGAAGGGAAGCCGCTCTACACCTATGTGCCGGACAAGTGATCATCCCCCACCTCTATCAACGGAAAGGAACAGCCAAATGCCAACTGCCAAGAATCCTGCATCACCCACGCCGCCCGCGCGCACAGTGCGCCGCCGCGGCATAGCGCTCGCGCTGACAGGCGCCGTCCTCTGGGGCGGCTCGGGCGTCGCGGGACAGTACATCCTGCAGGACTGCGCTTTCTCGACGGAATGGCTCGTCGACGTGCGCCTCATTCTCTCAGGCGCAATGCTGCTGCTCATCGACCTCGCCTTCTACCGCCAGAGCCTCTTCGCCGTCTTTCGCGAACGGCGTGACGCCATCGAAACCGTCGCCTTTGCCGTCCTCGGCATGCTCGGCGTTCAGTACACCTACTTCGCCGCCATCAAGTACAGCAACGCCGCGACCGGCACGATCCTCCAGTACCTCATGCCGGTCGTCATCGTCGCCTGGACAGCGCTGCGCACGCGCAGGCTGCCGCCCTTTGGCGAACTCCTCTGCGTCGCGCTCGCCGTCCTCGGCACCTTCCTGCTCGTGACGCACGGCAGCCTGACCAGCCTCGCCATCTCGCCGCCCGCCCTCTTCTGGGGCCTGCTCTCGGCCTTTGCCGCCGCCTTCTACACCGTCCAGCCGAAGCGCCTGATCTGCAAGTACCGTCCGACACTCATCATCGGCTGGGGCATGCTCATCGGTGGCCTGCTCTTCGTGCCCGTCTCGCGGCCTTGGGACTTCACCGGCCTCTTCAGCATGGCGGCCGCCCTGCTCTTTTCCTACATCATCGTCTTCGGCACCGTCATCGCCTTCGCCTGCTACCTCGGCAGCCTCCAGTACCTCCAGCCCGCCGAGACGAGCATCCTCGGCTCCGCCGAACCCCTCGCCGCCATCCTCCTCTCCGTCACTCTGCTCCACATCGCCTTCACCCCCTTCGACCTGCTCGGTGCCCTGAGCATCCTCGCTGCCGTCATCCTCTTGACGCGGAAATAAGCAAAATACGCGCAAAAAGAAAGCGTCTCTGCTGCATCATGCAACAGAGACGCTTTTTGATTCTGTATCGATGCTCAGCTTCTCAGAGCCTCATCTTGAAGTCTTCGTAGCCGAACTGGCGGATGGGCTGCCAGCTGTCATCGCTGTCGCTGGCGATGATGGCGGGCAGGGGCATGCCGTTGAAGGTGTTGTTCTTGACCATGGTGTAGATGGCCATGTCACCGAAGACGATGCGGTCGCCGACGGCGAGAGGCTCGTCGAAGGAGTATGTACCGATCGTGTCGCCGGCGAGGCAGGTCGGGCCGGCGAAGGTGTAGGTATGGGCCTTCTCCCCCGGTTCGCCGCTGCCGAGGACGGGCGGGCGGTACGGCATCTCGATGACGTCGGGCATGTGGCAGGCAGCCGATGTGTCGAGGATGGCGATGGCGTTCTCCTGCTGGATGTCGAGCACCTCGGCGACGAGGAAGCCCGCGTTGAGCGCGACGGCCTCGCCGGGCTCGACGTAGACCGTCAGGCCGTACTTCTCCTGCATGCGGCGGATGCACTTCTTCAAGAGGGCAATGTCGTAGCCTGCCTTCGTGATGTGGTGGCCGCCGCCGAAGTTGATCCACTTCATCTGCGGCAGGTACTTGCCGAATTTCGCCTCGACCGCCTCGAGCGTGACGGCGAGCGCATCGGCGCCCTGTTCGCAGAGCGTGTGGAAGTGGAGGCCCTCAAGGCCCCCGATGGCGCTCGCATCAAAGTCGCGCAGGCGCACGCCGAGGCGCGAGCCCTCCGCGCACGGATCGTAGATGGCGTGGTCCTGTGTCGAACGCTCAGGGTTGATGCGCAGGCCGCACGAGACGCCGGCCGCGAGTGCCGCAGGGCCGAACTTCTTCCACTGGGCAAAGGAGTTGAAGATGATGTGGTCGCAGATCTTGGTGAGCTCCGCAAATTCCGACTCCTTATAGGCGGGCGAAAAGACATGGTTCTCTTTGCCCATCTCCTCATGGCCGAGCTTGGCCTCGTAGAGGCCGCTGGCCGTCGTGCCCGAAAGGTACGCGGCAATCAGCGGGTAGTAGTGGTACATGGAGAAGCACTTCTGGGCGAGCAGCACATGCGCGCCCGTGCTCTCCTCCACCTCGTGCAGGATGCGCAGGTTGTGCTCCAAGAGGTCTTTGGCGATGACGTACGAGGGCGTCGGCACCTCGAAGAACTCTTTGCGGTAACGTGATGCCAATTTCCCCATCAGTCGACGAGCTCCGGGTCAAAGCTCTCCTTCCACGGCAGGCCCCACTTGTTGAGGGCGTCCATGAACGGATCCGGGTCGAACTCCTCGATGTTCTTGACGCCCGGGCCCTTCCATGTGCCGTTCATGATGAGCATCGCGCCGATCATGGCCGGCACGCCCGTCGTGTAGGAGACGGCCTGCGAGCCGACTTCCTTGTAGCACTCCTGATGGTCGCAGACGTTGTAGAGGTAGTACGTCTTGTCCTTGCCGTCCTTCTTGCCGCGGAAGATGCAGCCGATGTTCGTCTTGCCCTTCGTGCGCGGGCCGAGGCTAGCCGGATCCGGCAGCACGGCCTTGAGGAACTGCAGCGGCACGATCTTCTTGCCCTCGAACTCGATCGGCTCAATGGAGGTCATGCCGACATCCTCGAGGCAGCGGAGGTGATTGAGGTAGCTCTCGCCGAACGTCATGAAGAAGCGGATGCGCTTGATGCCCGGGATGTTGAGGCCGAGGCTCTCGAGCTCCTCGTGGTGCAGGAGGTACATGTCCTTCGGGCCGACTTCCGGGAAGTTGTAGACGCGCTTGATCTCCATCGGCTTCGTCTCGACCCAGTGGCCGTCCTCCCAGTAGCTGCCGTTGGCTGAGACTTCGCGGATGTTGATCTCCGGGTTGAAGTTCGTCGCGAACGGATAGCCGTGGTCGCCGGCGTTGCAGTCGAGGATGTCGATGTAGTTGATCTCGTCGAAGTGGTGCTTGAGCGCGTAGGCGGCAAAAACGCCCGTGACGCCCGGGTCGAAGCCGGAGCCGAGGAGCGCCGTGATGCCGGCCTTCTCGTAGCGCTCGCGGTAGGCCCACTGCCACTTGTACTCGAACTTCGCCGTGTCCTCCGGCTCGTAGTTGGCCGTGTCGACGTAGTTCGTCTTCGTCGCGAGGCAGGCGTCCATGATGTGCAGGTCCTGGTACGGCAGCGCGAGGTTCAGCACGACGTCCGGCTTGAAGTCCTCGATCAGAGCGATGAGCGCATCGACATTGTCGGCATCGACCTGCGCCGTGCGGATCTTCGTCTTCGTCGTGCCCTCGAGCTTCTCCTTGAGCGCATCGCACTTCGACTTCGTGCGCGAGGCAATCATGATCTCACTGAATTCGTCCGAGTTCTGGCAGCACTTGTGGATGGCGACACTCGCGACGCCGCCGCAGCCGATGATCAAAGCTTTTCCCATGGTAATACCTCCTGAAGTATGGAATGATGGAATATAGAACGATTTTATTTCTGGATGTAGGGCTTCTCGAGCGCCAGCAGCATCTCGCGCAGGAGCTTGAGGGCCGTGGCCGTCGAGGCACCGCTCGGGTCAAGAGGCGGCGAGAGCTCGACCATGTCACAGCCGACGATGCGGCAGCCGCGGATGGTGCGCAGTGCGGCGGACAAGAGGTCCGTGAAGCGCACGCCGCCCGCCTCCGGCGTCCCCGTGCCCGGGAAGCACGAGGGGTCGAGCACGTCGAGGTCGATCGTCAGGTAGACCGGGCGGCCCGCAAGCGACGCGATCGTCTCGTCGAGGCCCGCGAAGCTGAACTTCTGGATCTTCGTGTGGCCCTCGGCCGACCAGTACCACTCCGCGCGCTCTCCGCTGCGGATGCCGAACTGGAAGATGCGGCCGTCGCCGATGATCTCCCAGATGCGGCGGATGACCGTCGCATGCGAGAGGCGGTTGCCGAGGTACTCCTCGCGCAGGTCCGTGTGCGCGTCAAAGTGGATGACGGCGACATCCGGGTACTTTGCCTGCACGGCGCGGAAGGCCGGCAGTGTCACGAGATGCTCGCCGCCGATGAGAAACGGCAGCTTGCCGTCCGCGACGATATCGCGCGCGCACGCTTCGATGTCACTGAGCGCCCTCTCAGTGTCGCCGAAGCAGAGCTCGAGGTCGCCGCCGTCAAAGACCTTCGCGTCCTCGAGGTCGAGGTCCTGGTACGGGCTGTACGTCTCGAGGCCGTACGACTCCGCGCGCATCGTGCGGCTCGCAAAGCGCGTGCCCGGGCGGTACGACGTCGTCGAGTCAAACGGCGCGCCGTAGAGCACGATGCGGCTCTCCTCGTAGGTATTTTCACAGCCGAGGAACGTCTCGACATTACGATTCCGGTTCAACATCTCTTAGCATCTCCTCCACATAGTTCGGCAGGGCAAAGGCGCCCGCGTGCAGCTGCGTGTTGTAGTAGCGCGTCTTGAGGCCGAGGGCATTCCAGCGCACCCAGTTGACGTCCTTGACGGGATGGCGCTTCTTTGAGGCAAAGCCGAAGAGCCAGTGGCCTGACGGGTACGTCGGGATGTGCGCCTGATAGACGCGGCTGATCGGGAAGGAATCGACAATGCGCTTGTGGGCGCGCTGCATCGCGTAGGCGTCCTGCTGGTAGAACGGGCTCTCGTGCTGGTTGACCATGATGCCGTCCTCGCGCAGTGCCTTGTAGCAGTTGCCGTAGAACTCCTTCGTGAAGAGGCCCTCGCCCGGCCCGAACGGGTCCGTCGAATCGACGATAATGAGGTCGTAGGCATTTTCCGCGTGGCGCACGTACTTGAGGCCATCTTCGTAGTGGATGGAGATGCGCGGGTCAGAAAGGCAGCCTGCCGTCTGCGGCAGGTACTTCTTGCAGACCTCGACGACGAGCTCATCGATCTCAACGAGGTCGATGTGGCGCACCGTCGGGTAGCGCAAGAGCTCGCGCACCGTGCCACCGTCGCCGCCGCCGATGACGAGGATGTCGTGCGCATCCGGGTTGACGCACATCGGCACGTGCGTGATCATCTCGTGGTAGATGAACTCATCCATCTCCGTCAGCATCATGTAGCCGTCGAGCGTCAGGAAGCGGCCGAACTCCTTCGAATCGAAGATGTCGATGCGCTGGAATTCGCTGCGGCCCGAGTAGAGCTGGCGGTCCACCTTGATGGAAAAGCGGACATTCGGCGTGTGGTGTTCGGTAAACCAGAGTTCCATGAAATCCCCCCTCTTAATGTTTATCGGTATCCTTTCACGATCACTTCACGACATTGAGCCGCGCGATCGTCATGTCTTCAGGGCCCGTCATCTGACAGCCCTTCTTGCGCGCGTAGCGGATGTAGGTCAGGATCTCGTCCGTGATGCGCTCGCCCGGCGCGAGAATCGGGATGCCCGGCGGATAGCACATGACGAACTCGCTGCAGACGCGGCCGACCGTATTCTCAAGCGGCAGCGACTCCTTCTCGGCGTAGAATGCCTCCTGCGGCCCGTAGACGACTTCCGGCTCGATGTACTCGGCCTTGAGCATCTTCGAGGAGTCCTTGCGGTAGTTGCGCCGGATCTCCGCGAGCGCCGCGACGAGGCGCTCGATGTCCTTCGGGCGGTCGCCAACCGAGACGTAGGCCAAGAGGTTCGCAATGTCGCCGAACTCCGTCTGGATGTCGTACTCGTCGCGCAGCAGGTCATAGACCTCGATGCCCGCGAGGCCCGTCGGGCGCGTGAAGATGGAGAGCTTCGTCGTGTCGAAGTCGTAGATGGAGTCGCCGTTCACGAGCTCGCGGCTGTAGGCGTAGTAGTCGCCGATGGCGTTGATCTCATCGCGCGCGTACTCGACGAGTCGGATGACCTTGTCGAAGATCTCCTGGCCGTGCAAGGCGAGGTTGCGGCGGCTGATGTCGAGGCTCGAGAGCAGGAGGTACGAGCCCGAGGTCGTCTGCGTGATGTTGATGACCTGATGCACGTAGCCCGCATTGACGTTCGGGCCGCAGAGCAGCATCGAGCTCTGCGTCAGCGAGCCGCCCGACTTGTGCATGCTGATCGACGCCATGTCGGCGCCCGCCGCCATGGCCGAGACGGGCAGCTTGTCGCTGAAGTAGAAATGCGTGCCGTGCGCCTCGTCGGCGAGCACCATCATGCCGTGCTCGTGTGCGAGGCGAACGATCTCGCGCAGGTTCGAGCAGATGCCGTAGTACGTCGGATTGTTGACGAACACGGCCTTCGCGTCGGGGTGGCGCCTTATGGCATCCTTGACCTCCTCGACGCGCATGCCGAGCGAGATGCCGAGCGTGTGGTCCATCTGCGGATTGACGTAGACCGGCACTGCGCCGCAGAGGATCAGCGCGTTGATGGCGCTGCGGTGCACATTGCGCGGCATGATGATCTTGTCGCCGCGGCCGACGGCCGTCAGCACCATCGCCTGCACGGCCGACGTCGTGCCGCCGACCATAAAGAACGCATGTGCCGCGCCAAAGGCCTCCGCCGCGAGCTTCTCCGCATCGCGGATGACCGAGACGGGATGGCAGAGATTGTCGAGCATCTTCATCGAGTTGACATCGACGTCGAGGCACTTCTCCCCGAGGAAGTCCCGGAGCTCCGGATTGCCGCGGCCGCGCTTGTGGCCCGGCACGTCAAAGGGCACGAGGCGCGCGCGCTTCATGCGCTCGAGCGCCTCGAGGATCGGCGCGCGGTCCTGGGTCAGATATCCTCCCATTTCCTTCACTTCCTTATCGTTTTTTCATCGTATTTCCTCAGTAGAGGTTGCGGCCGCTGTAGATCTCGATCATCTCACGGCGCAGGCTGTTGCTGATGGCGAGGCGGTCCTTCGGCGGGATCTCGTAGATATCCGTATTGAAGAGGTAGTTCTGCAGCTGCGGCTCCTTGATGAGCATGCGCGTGTGGTAGAGATTCGCCTGATAGAGGTTGATGTCGACGGCATCGTAGCGGTCGAGCGTCTCCTTGGCAATGAACTCCTGGATGGACCGCATCTTCGAGTCCATGAAGAGCTTGCGGCCGTTGAGGTCGCGCGTGAAGCCGCGCACGCGGTAGTCCATCGTGATGATGTCCGAGTCGAACTGCGCGATCATGTAGTCGAGCGTCTTCAAGGGCGTGATCTCGCCGCACGTCGCGACATCGATGTCGACGCGGAACGTCGCGATGCTCGTGCCCGGGTGGAACTCCGGGTACGTGTGCACCGTCACATGGCTCTTGTCGAGATGCGCGAGGATCGTGTCGCCGAGGATGGCCGACTCGACCGGCTTCTTGCGCCCCGATGTCACCGCGTCTTCTTCCGCGATCAGCATCGTCACGCTCGCTCCCTGCGGGTCGTAATCCTGCTTCGCGATGTTGAGGATGCGCGCGCCGATCATCTCCGTGACCGTCGATAAGATCTTCGTCAGGCGCTCCGAGTTGTACTGCTCGTCGATGTACTTGATGTAGTCCTGCTGCTCCCGCTCCGACTTCGCATAACAGATATCATAGATGTTGAAGCTCAATGCCTTCGTCAGGTTATTGAAGCCGTACAGCTTCAGCTTTTCCTCCAATCCACAAACCCCTGCCTTTCACCAAAAAGGCCACGGCTCCAGAAGCCGTGGCCTGTCTGCTATCGTTAGCTTTATTGTAGCAGATTCAACTCGTTGAAACAAGAAGAATCTTGCGCCCGGAGCCCCCTCTTGAGCAGGTGTCCCGGCCGTCAGCCGGGCTGCTCGAATCGGCGCAGGATCGCGCGGTCCTCGTCGCTGAGCGCCTTCTTCGCGAGCAGGTCCGGGCGCTTCTCCTGCGTCAGGCGCAGGGACTGCTCGTGGCGCCACTGGCGGATCTTCGCGTGGTCGCCCGAGAGCAGCACCTCCGGCACTTCCATGCCCTCGAAGTCGCGCGGCCGCGTGTACTGCGGAAAGCCCAGGAGCCCGTCGTAGAACGAGTCCGTCGGGGCCGACTCCGCATCGCCGAGCACGCCCGGCAGCATGCGCGAGACGGCATCCGTGATGACCATCGCGGGCAGCTCGCCGCCCGTCAGCACGAAGTCGCCGATGGAGATGGCCTCGTCAGCCAGCGGGTAGATGCGCGCGTCGAAGCCCTCGTAGTGGCCGCAGATGAAGACGAGCTGCTCGTAGCTGGCGAGCTCCTTCGCCTTTGCCTGCGTGAAGACGGGCCCCGCCGGGTCCATGATCAGCACGCGGCGGCTCGCCGCATGCATGGCTGTCTCCTCAAGCACCGCGCGCACAGCGCGGTACATCGGCTCCGGCTTCAGCACCATCCCCGCGCCGCCGCCGAACGGCGAATCGTCGACATGCCTGTGCTTGTCGAACGAGTAGTCGCGGAAATTCGTGAAGTGGATGTCGAGGATGCCCTTCTCCACGGCGCGCTTCGTGATGCTCGCGCCGAACGGCCCCGCAAACATCTCCGGGAACAGCGTGATCATGTCAATGCGCATCGTCCGTCTCCTCCGGCAGGTCGACGACCATGCGGCCGCCCGCGATGTCGATCTCGCGCACGACAGCCTTGAGCGCCGGTATGAGCAGTTCGCGCCCGTCCGGGCGGCGCGCCTGGTAGACATCGTTGCTGCCCGTGCGCAGGACGTTCTCGACCGTGCCGAGCTCCGTGCCCGCCGTATCATAGACCGTCAGCCCGATGATGTCGAAGGTGTAGAACTCACCCTCTTCAAGCGGCACAGCCTCGTCGCGCGCGACCGTCAGCAGCTGGCCCGTCAGGCGCATGGCCTGCTCGCGCACCGGGTACTCGCGGAACTTCAGCAGCACGAACTGCTTGTGGAACTTGCAGCTCTCGATGTGCAGCATCTCATCGCCGACCATGACTTCCTTCATGCCGGCAAAGCGCTCGACGAAGTCCGTCAGCGGGATGATGCGCAGCTCGCCGTGGATGCCGTGCACCGCGCCGACCTTGCCGATCGTCACGCGGTCTTTCTTCTTATTAGCCGCGGATGGCGATAATCTTGTCATCTTCCACCAGCACTTCCACATTCATAAGCTCACGCATATCGTCGCCGACCTTGACCTCGACCTGGCGCTCCAGCGTGCCCTGCACGATCTCCGAACCGATCTTGAGCTTCTCCGTCTGCTCCTTCTGCGCGAGAGCCTGCGCGCGGTACTCCGCACGCTTCTGGCGCTCCTGGCCGAAGTGCTGCTGGATGGCATTGAGGCGCTGGATCTCCTGCGGCGTCGGCTCCTGCGGGTTCGCCGGGCCGTTTTCCTGCATGACGCGCTTCTCCTGGATGTCGAGCTGCTGCAGCTCGAGCTCTGCGCGCTGGATGCCCTCTGCGAGCTCCTTCATCATCTTCTCCTTGAGCTTCTCCGTGACCTTAGCCTTGACCGTCACCGGCATCTTGAGCGAAATCGTATCCATGGTATTCCTCTTTTCTGCTTCTCTGCTTCTTGTTCAAGATACAAAAACAGCGGCAATGCCCATGCCATGCAGATGCATGTGGGGCGATGCCGCTCTTTTCAAATGATATCAACCGAGACTTTCTTGTTCTCCCGGGTGGCTGCGGCCTTGACAACCGTGCGCATGGCTTTCGCGATGCGGCCCTGGCGGCCAATGACCTTGCCCATGTCATCCTCATCCACGTGAAGCTTCAGCGCGACCTGACGGTCTTCCTGCTCCTCCTCAACGCGGACATCTTCCGGATGATCCACTAAGGACTTCGCGATGACTTCAACAAGTTCTTTCATGCTGTAGCCTCACTCAATCAGTTCTTAGCGTTCTTTGCCTCAGCAAACTTAGCCATGAGGCCCTTCTTGCTGAAGAGATTCTTAACGGTGTCCGTCGGCTGAGCACCCTTGCCCATCCAGTCGAGAACCTTCTCCTCGTCAACATTGACGACTGCCGGGTTCTGGGACGGATCGTAGTTACCGAGGACCTCGATGAAACGACCATCGCGCGGTGCGCGGGAGTCCGCGACAACAATGCGATAGAACGGATTCTTCTTTGCACCCATACGGTTCAGACGAATCTTTACTGCCATGTGAATTCACCACCTTTCAAATTGGGTTTGGGAAATATCTCAATGCATGAACGGCAATTTGGGAAGCCCCAGGCCGCCGAGATTCGGCAGGCCCTTCTTGCCCTTCTGCATCTTCTTCATTTTCTTCATCATCTTCTTCATCTCGCCGAACTGCTTCAAGAGCTTGTTGACGTCCTGCACGCGCGTGCCGGAGCCCATCGCGATGCGCTTGCGGCGGCTGCCGTTGATGATCGTGATGTTGGCGCGCTCCTTTGGCGTCATCGACTTGATGATTGCCTCGATCTGGCGCATCTCCTTGCCGTCGAGGTCGATGTCCTGTCCGGCGAGCTGCTTCTTGAGGCCGCCCATGCCCGGAATCAGGCCTAAGATGTTGTCGAGCGAGCCGAGTTTCTTGACCTGCTGCATCTGCGCGAGGAAATCATCGAGCGTGAACTCGTCCTTGCGCAGCTTCTTCTCCATCTTCTTGGCTTCTTCCATGTCGAAAGTCGCCTGTGCCTTCTCGACGAGCGAGAGCACATCGCCCATGCCGAGGATGCGCGAGGCCATGCGGTCCGGATGGAACGGCTCGAGCGGCTCGAGCTTCTCGCCCAGACCGATGAACTTGATGGGCACGCCCGTGACCGCCTTGACGGAGAGCGCCGCGCCGCCGCGCGCATCGCCGTCGAGCTTCGTCATGACGACACCGTCGAGGCCGAGCGCATCGTTGAACGCCTGCGCGACATTGACGGATTCCTGGCCCGTCATCGCATCGACGACGAGCAGGATCTCATGCGGATGGACCTCCGACTTGATGTCGCGAAGCTCCTGCATGAGCTTCTCATCGATCTGCAGGCGGCCCGCCGTATCGATGATGACGACATCGCAGGCATGCGACTGCGAGTAGCCGATCGAGCTCTTCGCGATCGTCACAGCGTCCGTCCCCTGCGCCATCGAGAACACGGGGATGTCGAGCTGCTTGCCGAGGACCTGCAGCTGCGTGATGGCCGCCGGGCGGTAGATATCCGCCGCGACGAGCAGGGGACGCTTGCCCTGCTTCTTGAGCGCAAGGCCGAGCTTGCCGGCAGACGTCGTCTTACCGGCGCCCTGCAAACCGACCATCATGATGACCGTCGGCGGCTTCGGGCTGATGTTGAGACGGCTCTGCGTGCCGCCCATGAGCTTCGTGAGCTCCTCATCGACGATCTTGATGACGACCTGAGCCGGCGTCAGCGTCTCGAGGATGTCCTGGCCGATGGCGCGTTCCTTGACCGTCTTGATGAACTGCTTGACTACCTTGAAGTTGACGTCGGCTTCGAGAAGTGCCATGCGCACCTCGCGCATCGCCTCATTGACGTCGTCCTCCGTCAGCTTGCCGTGGCCGCGGAGCTTCTTGAAGGTTGCCTGGAGTCGGTCCGATAAACTTTCAAAAATCAAAAATCATACCTCCCGGCCATGTTCACTGCTACCAAGGAGAGGCACGAGCCGCGCGAGGATATCGCCGACCGCAGCGCTGTTAGCATCCGTCCGCAGGGCCTTGACCGAGCGGCAGATGTCCGCGAGCACCGCGCGCTCCTTCTGGTAACGCGCCACGAGCCCAAGCTTCTCTTCGTACGATTCCATGGCCTTTTCAGAGCGATGGATGTTGTCGTAGACCGCCTGCCGGGAAATCCCGAGCTCCTCGCCGATCTCCGACAGGGAAAAATCCTCAAAGAGATGCATCTTGAGGCATTCCTGCTGCTTTTCTGTCAAAAGCGCCCCATAAAAATCAAACAGCGCCGACAAATACAAAAGCTGCTCCATCCTGCCCCACCTTAATCCTGATATCGTGCCAAGGCGTTTTGCTTGACATAGGCTATTATAGCGGCTCTCCGCCACTGTGTCAAGCATTTTTCCTTGTCAGATGCAAAAAGGTTCCGTCTTGCACATCCACTACCGCCGTGGTATAATAAGACCAAGAAAAGAATCAGGCTCAAGCCTAACACAACGAAGCCCCCGAGGAGTACCGGTCCTCGGGGGCTTCTTGCACATTATCGACCGTGCTCAGTCGTTTGGCTAGCTGCTCTTACCGAAAGAGGCTGTCCAGCCATTGACAAAGGTAGTACGCCACTACGCTCGCCATAACAGCCTCCAGAAAAGAATCTAGACCCAATCCTAACACCCCCTTCCCTGCTTAGGTATAGGGGTGAGCAGCAATACCAGTATACGAGAAATAACGCTTCCATGCAACATAAACTAAGCATTTATTAAGCAAAGAAGGAGGCTCCCTGCCGACTAGAGCAGGGAGCCTCCTTTTCATACCTATCGTAATCCAGTTTTACTTTGCAGCGTCAGCCGGCGCGTCTTTCTCGATCACGCTGCCGTAGACATCGCGGTAGCGCTTCTTCTGCTCGCCGTTCTTCTGCTTGACCAGTTCATCGCGGTCGTTGACGCGGACGCGCTCGATCTTATGGCGGTCGTTGTCATCGCCCTCGACGCGGTCAACGCGGAAGCGGCTGAGGGAAAGCTCGCGGATCTCCGGCTCGAATTCTTCCGACATGCGCTCCATGTCGCCGTCGACGCTGGCACCGTTCTCGAGTGCCCGCGAGAAGATAGCGGCGAACTCATAGCGCGTGATTGTGCGCGTGCCCTTGAACTCGCCATCCGGATAGCCCTCGAGCAGGCCGCGGTCGGCCAGCTTCTTGACGTAGACATACGCCCAGTGGTTCTCCGGCACATCCGGGAACAGGATGGAACGGCGCTTCGGCGCGTTTGCCGTGCCCTGCTGGCCGACGAGCGCTTCGAGCTTCTCGATCTTCTCGTCCTGCTTCTGGACGTAGTCCTTGAGCGCGAGGATTTCCTTTGCCATCGCGACGCGGCTGTTCGTCACATGGTTGCCCTGGCCGAACTTGAAGCTGATGCCAGCGTTGACCATGTTCTCGCCGCCGCCGACTGTGCCGCCGACCGACAGCGTCGTGTCCTCATTCGGACGGTAGAACGCGCCGACAGCCGCCGCATTCGCACCGCGGTAATTGCCGTAGCCCACCGCGAAATCCCACTTGTCATCCGGGTCGAAGTCCTGCGGATGAAGTGCCGCGAGAGCCGCAGCACCGGCACCGACGCGGTCAACACGGCGGTCGAGATTATTGACCTCCCCGCCGAGCTTGCCGATCGCCTGGTCGCGCTGCGCGAGCTGGCTGCCGTTGACCGCATCCATCGAATCCGGCGCAACGCGGCCCGGCGCGACTCCTTCGATCTTGTTGCCGCCCATATTGACCGCGCCCTGCTGGACCGTGATGTCCTTGTGCTTGTCATCGCCCTTGACCGTCAGGCCGCCGTTGTTGATGGTCGTATTGCCCGTCGTGACCGTCTTGGCATCGATGCTGTCGATGCCCTTGAGGTCCTTGGCCAACTTGACCTGCATCTTGGCGTTATCGCCATCCTGCGAAACAACGACGCCGATGTTGTCGCCAGCCGCGTATTCCTTCGCACCGCCGTAGAGCTGGACATTATTGTTCAGCTTCACCGCCACGCTGCCAGAATCACCGCTGTACTTCATGCCATCGTCCATCGTGGCGACCTCATGGGAGACTGTCTTTTCACCATCTTTCGTCGCGACCGTCGTCTCGTAGTGGATGCGGGATGCCTTTTCGTCCTTGGCGTCGCCATCCTTCCCCTTCACATTCTTTGCGGGATCCAGCGTAGCCTGTCCGAGGATCGTGGAAAGGTCTGTGAAAGCACCATCCTTGCCATCTGCGCCCTTCGGGCCCGTCAGGCCGATATGGCCGACACCATCCCTGCCAGCAATCGAGACCGCATCTCTGCCGTCCTTGCCAGCGATGCCGACTTTGCCGTCGACACCATCCCTGCCAGCAACGCCGTTCGGACCGGTGATGGAAACACCAGACTTGCCGTTCTTGCCATCCTTACCGGTGACGAAGAGGCCATCCCTGCCGTCTTTTCCATCCTTGCCATCATGGCCGATGACGACCGTCGTGCCGCCCGTTGTCTCGACCGTGACGTTGCCGTCCTTACCAGCCTTGCCAGCGTCGCCCTTCTGGCCGACCTTGAGATGGTCGTTGAGCTTCAGGTCATAGACCTTCTGCCCATCCTCGCCAGTCGTCTGCTTCAGCTGGAGATTGCCATCCGTGTAGGCACCGTCCGCTTTCGCAGGCGTGCCGCCATTGACGGTGACTTCCGTATGATGCTTGTCGACCTTATCGATCTTCGTGTTCACATCAGTAATCTGCTTGTTGACATTCGACTCGACCTGATGGAGCTGATCCTCTGTAGCAGCACGGCCGCTGACATAGGAACCATCCTTGTTCCAGGTCTTGTTGCCCAAGTTGGTGACATACTTGCCAGCCTCGTCAGTCTGGTTCGTAGCTTTGCCATCCTTATCGTAGATGGTCAGGCTGCTGTCACCCCCTGCGATATTGCCGATCTTGACGCCATTATCACCGCCAGCGACAATCTGGCCTTTCGAGCCGTCGACAGTGACCTTGTTGTCGCCGTCGCCAGCCGTGATCTTTGCGCCGTTGCCGTCGATAGAAACCTGCTTGGTCTTGTCCTTATCATCGCCCAACGTGATGTTGTCGTTCAAGTTGACCTTATTGTTGTCGTCCACTGTGATGTTCTTGCCACTCTTGACCTGGACACCATCCGCGGCCGACTTCGCGATATTCGTAACATCACCGATGTTGGCGGCATTGTTCCAGTTCTCCTGGCCTTCAACCGTTGTGTCATACATCTTCCCATCTTTGCCGCTGGCCACGTTGGTAATCTGATGCTTGCCACCATCGATGCCCGTATTGGTGATGCTCGGGCCATTTTCAATCTTGAGGCCCGTGCCATCTACTACAGTCTTCGAGGTTACATCCTTACCATCGACTTTGGTCGTCGTCGCATAGGAAGAACTGTTGAGCCCCGTCAGGTCTTTGTTCAGCTTGAGCAACAGTTCACCGTCTTCGCCATTCTTATTAGCTACAACAGCGATATTGCCGTCTACGAAGTCAGTTTCCTTCGCATCTTTATTGACAGCGCCCTTGATGTTAACTGTCTTGTTCAGCTTGACCGAAACACCATCGCCGAAATCACCAGCATACTTCTGGCCGTCGTCCATCGTGGCAACTTCATGGGTAACACCATTGTGGTCTTCATAGACCACACGGTTCATACCATCCTTGCCACCATGACCGTCCGTGCCATCGACACCAACCTGACCATTCTTGACGTGGATATCAGCCGATGCGTTCTGACCATCTTTGCCGTCAGCGCCTTTCGGCCCCTTCGGGCCGGTCAAGCCGATATGGCCTTCACCATTCTGGCCGGAAATGGAAACTGCATCTTTGCCCGGCTGGCCGTCCTTGCCCGGCGTACCGATGGCAATCTTGCCATCGATGCCGTCCTTGCCATTGAGGCCATTGGAACCTGTGATGCTGACGCCATTCTTGCCATCAATTCCGATGACAGAAATACCATCCTTGCCGTTGAGGCCGATGCCGGATTTACCATCTGCACCCTTGAGACCAACGGAGCCATCTGTACCTTTCTCACCATCTTTGCCAACTGTGCCGAGGTTCAGCTTATCGCTGAGTTTCAGATCGTACGTCTTCTGACCAGCTGTATCCGTGACTTTCAGCTTCAGGTTTTCACCGTTATAGTCTGTAGTTCCGGCGGCTTTCCCACCTTCTACAGTAACGACTGTATGCTTACCAGCTGTAGTAGAAGCTTCTTTGACCGCGTCACTGATTGTCTTGAGCTGGTCTTCGGTAGCTGCGCGGCCGCGGACGTAAGTCGGACTGTCGACATTCCAGTCCTTGTTGTCAAGGCCTGTGACATAGTCGCCAGCTGCAGCCTTTTTATTAGCAGAAATCGGCTTGCCATCTTTGTCAACGCCTGTAATCATATCGAGCGTCTTATCGTCAAAATGCTTGATGACAATCGGATCATCCACCGTTGTAGAACCATCCTTCTTATCGCCTCCGACAGTCAAGGAGCCATCCTGATGCAGGTTGATCTTATCACTCAGCGAAACCTTGACGGCACCATTGTCGACAGACGTCTTGATGTTGCCATCCTCAGCTACAGTATCATTATTCTTGTCATAAGTACCATCGCCGCGAATCTGCAGGGTTTCATTGAGTTTTTTATCAACTGTCTTAGACATGTCATCACCGGCAAACTTCAAGCCATCACCCATGGTAGCGACTTCGTGGGTAACACCATTGTGGTCTTCATAGACAACGCGGTCCATGCTATCCTTGCCGCCATGACCGTCCGTGCCATCGACACCGACCTGGCCATTCTTGACGTGGATATCAGCCGATGCGTTCTGACCATCTTTGCCGTCAGCGCCCTTCGGCCCCTTCGGACCGACGAGACCAATATGGCCTTCCGTGCCATCTTTGCCATCAACGCCTTTGATGGTCACACCATTCAGGCCATCTTTACCGTTGATGGAGATACCATCCTTGCCTTTGATGACCACGCCCGAGCCGTCTTTGCCGTTAACGCCAATTGTACCGTCAACGCCATCCTTCCCCGGCGCACCCGATTCGCCCTTTTCACCGACGATAACACTATTGCCAGTGATGTCCTTATCCATGAGGACCTTGACCGTCGTGTTTCCATCAGTGTCCTGTTCCACTGTCGTGGTCAGGTTGTCGTCAGTATAAGTATGGTTGGCTTTAGCATCTGAACCTTTGATATTGATGGTACTGTTCAGCTTATTGCTGACCGGATTAGCAGCATTTTCCTTAGCTGCGGCATTGGCACCGATTTTCAGGCCGTCATCCATAGTAGCTACTTCATGACTAATAGTCCTGGACGTACCATCAGCTTCCTTGACGATCGTCTGGTACTGGATACGGGATACCTGGTCTTTTGCACCATCTTTGTCGTCGCCTTGGACTTCATTCTGGCTGCGGTCAAGGGTAGCCTTGCCAAGCACAGTGGAAATGTCGATATCGGCATTCTTGCCATCAGCCCCCTTCGGACCGGTGAGGCCGATATGACCTTCGCTGCCGTTCTGGCCTTTCACAGCACTGATGGTGACGCCATCCTTGCCGTCCTGGCCTTTCACGGAAATCCCGTCTTTGCCATCCTTGCCCGGTTCGCCGTCATGGCCGATAACCACAGTGGTCCCTTTGCTGGTTTCCACCGTGACTTTACCGTCCTTGCCGTCTTTGCCATCCTGACCATCCGTGCCATTCTTGCCGATGGCCAGCTGGTCGTTGAGCTTGATGTTGTAGGTCAGCACTCCTTCGCTGTCTTTCTTGGCTGCAATCATCAGGTTGCCGCCGGTGGAATCATAGTCGCCGTATACGCCGGCCGTGGCGTTGGGCGTGGCTCCGGCGGGGTTGGACTTGTCGTTGACCGTGACCACGGTGCGCTTGCCGGCGGCAGTGGTGGCATTGCCGATGGCTTCGCTGACCTTGGCCAGCTGGTCTTCCGTAGCCGCCCGGCCGCTGACGTATTCCGGATTGGCCACGTTCCAGTCCTTGTTGGACAGGCCCGTTGCATAGCTGCCGGCTCCGGCCTTGTTGCCGGAAGGATTGGTGCCGTCCTTGGTCATATCCAGGGTGGCTCCGGCAACCCAGCCGATCTGGGCACTGCCAGCGGTCAGATTGCCGTCTTTTCCCAGGTTGGGCGTATTGACCAGCTGGATGGTCAGTTTGCCATCCTTCTCGTTGATGCCGATATTGTTCTCTGTCAGCTTATTCTTATCGGCGCCGCCCACGAACTGGAGCTTTTCATTGAGCTTTCTGGTGATGACGCTTTCGTCATCACCGCTGAACTTCAATCCGTCGTCCAGGGTGGCTACGGTATGGTTACCATCCTTGCCATCTACTTTATCCTGGTCGTTCTGGTAAACAATGCGAGTAATGTCCTTGCCATCCACGCCGGGCTTGCCAGTGGCCCCGTTTTCACCGGGCTGTCCCTTTTCAGTGCGGATGATGGTGGTGGTAATGATTTCCTTGCCACCTTCCCCTTCTACACCATTTTTGCCATTGATACCAATGGTGCCGGCCAGTCCATCAGCGCCGTCTTTCCCTGCCTGGCCCACGGTTACACCGTCAGCAGAGATGTTTTTGTCCATGAGTACATGGATGGTGGTGTTGCCATCTGCATCCTGTTCCACAGAAGTCAGCAGGTTCTTCCCAGAATAGTCCTGCAGATCCTTCGTACCGGCGCCGGTGACATTGATGGTACTGCCCAGCTGATTGGTCACCGGGTTGCCGCCGCCATCTTTCGCCATCTTGTTGGCACCGAACTTGAGGCCCTTGCCCAGTCCTTCAAAGCCGCCGATGGTGATTTTGCTGTAACCTGACCCGTCGGTGCTGTTAGGATCATGGACTTTCAGGGTCACGGTGCCAGTGGCATCCACTGTATACTTGCCATCACCGGCATCCGGGTTGGCCACCAGATGGAGATCATTTTTCGCCACATTCCCCAGATCCACAGTAATCTTCTGGGGATTGCCGGAACCATCCACATCGTTGCGGGTCAGTTCCAGTGTCTTACCATCATCGGTGACGGTACCGCCGGTGACATAGTAGTCATGGAGGCCGTAAATGGTAACATCGGTACCGTTCTGGCGGGTCAGGTTGATGCTGCCAGTACCATCCTTAGCCTTTGGATCGGCACCTTCGCCTTCTCCTTTATAGGAGACTGCGCCGCCAGTGACGAAAACATCGCCCTTCACCGTACCATTCTTGATTTCAGTGGCGACAGCCTGGAGCTGGTCTTCCGTAGCGGCCCGGCCATGCTGGATTTTCGTGCTGTCCCAGTTGGTGTTCTCCAAACCGGTAATGTAATTTCCATCATTAGAATTGGCACTTTCCGTGCCATCGGCATTCTTGCCGCTCTGGCTGCCGATCAGGATACCGCCGCTGTAGGTGTCACCGGTCTTGCTGCCGCCCACCCGCACGGTGTTGAACCGCACATCGTCGGCGGTGGCAATGGTCACGTTATCTGTATTATCTTTATCACCGGTGATGGTGATGTTCTGGCCCTGGATCAGATTGACCTTCGGGCTTGTGGGTGTCACGGCTTTCTGCTTGGTACCGTTCACATCCAGTTCCCAGCCCTTGTTCACCGTGTCGATGACCGGCTGGACGGTGCTGCTAGCGATATTCTTCACATCGCCGATATTGGCGCCGTTGGTATCCGTGTTGTAGGTCGGTTTGCCATCAGCCGTGCCGTCAGAACCGCTGCCCATATGATTGACCTGATTGTCCCCAAAAGCCACCTTGTCTCCCAGGACAATCACATTTTTGCTGCTGTCATCGTCGGACTTCTTGATGGTCAGGCCGTTGTCATCCATGGTGGTCCTGCCTGTCTGGACGGATTGCAGGTTCTTGAGGTTCTTGGCCAGCTTCACCGTCAGGGTGTTGGTGCCGTTGGAGACCACGCCGATGTTGTTATCCGTGAGATTATCTTTATCGGTTACGCCGCCGTTGATGGTGGTCTTTTCATTCATCTTGCGGCCAAAGCCAGTGGTATCCAGCGTACCATTTTCCTGGATATCCCCGGCATAGATCTGGCCGTCGTCCATGGTGGCCAGGTCGTGGATGGTGCCTTCGCCGTCATGGTAGTGGAGACGGACCATGCCGGTGCTACCATCGGCCATGGTGACATTCTTGCCCGGGTTCAGGCTAGCATCCCTGTAATGGGCGTTCAGCTGGGCCGATGCGGTATTTCCTGCCTTGTCCTTGGTGGTGGTATCCTTGGGGCTCAGGTTGAAACTGCTGGCCGTTACTTCCGTAAAGGTCGGGCTTTCATCCATCTCGATAGTGATATCCCCGTTATTGGCAATTTTTGTGGTCAGGTTCGTAGTGGCATAATGACGCGAAGGATCCGCATCACCGGCCTTGATGGCGATGGTGTCGCCCAGCTTGCGGTTCACCACTTTATAGCCCGTGTAATTGTCGGTGGTATTCGTCGCATCTTGGGTATTGGTGGTAAAGCCCAGGCCCTTGTTGATAGTGCCCGAAACGGCGGCCAGCTGGTCTTCCGTAGCGGCCCGGCCGCTGACGTAGGACGGATTCGTGGTGTTCCAGTCCTTGTTGTCAAGGCCTGTCACATAGCTGCCGGCAGGAGCTGTCGTTTCTGTGACCGCACCATTTTCGGTGAGCTTCAGCGTATCGGCCGGAGCACTGCCGATCTTAGCATTGCCGGCGGTGACTGTATTGAGGCCGGTGAGGTCCTTGTTCAGCTTGAGTTCCAGCTTGGCCTTCTGGGTAATATTACCCTGGTCATCTTCCACGGCCGGAGTGGACACCACGCCGATGTTGCTGCCCGTCGACAGGCTGTTAGTGTCCGTCACGCCGCCGGTCACGCTGAGCTCCTGGTTCAGCTTTACCGTGGACAGGCTGCCCTGGTCGCCGCTGAACTTCAGGCCGTCGTCCAGGGTGGCGATGAACTGGGTGGAACCGTGGTAGATGTCGCCGTATTCCAGACGGCCGAATTCATTGGCGTCATCGGGATAGGTGGCCTTGTCTTTCAGATAGGTGATGCCGGGGCTGATGGCATTGAAGATGTAGGTGGGCTTTTTGCCGGTGTTGTCGTACAGGGCCACATAGCCGCCGGTATCCTGGCCTACGCCGAGGACCACCTGACGCTGGTCATTTCCCCCGTCGGAGCCGTCGTTTTTCACCACCGAAACGGTGGTGCCGTCGATCTTCACAGCTTCCTTCATGGGATAGTCCGTTTGGTTCCCATGGTTATCGTATTCTCTGAAGGTCCCAACGCTGTTGACCACGATGGAACCGCCTTTGTTTTCTTCCTGCTGGCCCAGAACGATGTCCTTGTTCAGGGACACATCGTAGTTGGCCTGACCGTTGCTGGTGGTGCGAGTCATTTCCAGATTGCCGCCCTTGACCACCGTATTATCAGCCGTGGCTTTCTGGCCGCCTACGGAAGCGGTGGTATGCCGGGCGTCCACTGCCTTCAGCTGGGCTACGTTGACGGCATCCGTATCGAGGGAGCCTGCGGCCACGCCGGTGATCTGGCGGGTTACGGTGCTGTCATTGCCCACGGCAATGGCATTGTCCGTAGCTTCCCAGGCCGAGCCGGTGGACGTGCCCTTGGCATAGGCTGCTTTTTCCGCATCGCTGGTGAGATCCTTGTACTTGGCACGGGTGGTCACAGAATGGCTGCCCAGAGCCACGCTGTCCTCCAGGGTCGCCTGGGCACCGCTGCCGACGGCGGCGGCATTAGTGGCCGTAGCCGACACGGTGCCGCCCAGGGCGGCCAGGGAGTTCTTGGCGGCGGCGATGGAGCCAACGCCAAATGCGGTGGAGGCTTCGCCGGAAGCAATGCTGTTTTCGCCCCAGACGGTGGCATTGGCATTGCTCAGGATATGATATCCATTGGCCCCGGCGGTGGCCTGTTTCAGTGTCACAGCCGCAGAGGCCGTGTCTCCTACCGTTACCGTACCGTCTGTCCCGATGGTGGCAGAACGGATATTACCGCGGTAGTCACGGATATAGGTATTGCCATCCGTTCCCTGAAGCAATACGTAGCTGTGGGTTTCCCCTCCAGGAACGGTGTAAGTTACGGATTTTGTATGGCCGCTGCCATCCAGATAGGCCAGGTTGCCGCGGGCGTCCATCTTTTCACGGGAAGTCTCGATGGGATTGCCATTCTTATCTTTAACGACGCGGCCATTCTTAGGATTCGTCTGATAGATTATATTCGTATAAGCACCGTTGTCATCCAGCACTGCACCGGCTACGTTATCGGTGCCAAAAGCGGCCGTATTCATGCCGGCTGCTACGGTGCTGTTGCCGAAAGCGGTGGAATATTCACCTAAGGCTTCCGTACGGTTGCCAAAGGCAGTGGAACCATAGTTGTTGGCTACCGCTTCATTGCCAAAGGCCGTGGAGTTCTGTCCAGAAGCTACCGTCGACTGGCCAAACGCGGTGGAATTGGCACCGGAAGCGGTAGTGCGTTCACCAAAGGCGGTAGCCCGTTTTTCCTTAGCTGTGGTCTGCCAGCCAAAGGCCGTCGCGTTAGCCTTGGAAGCTGTGGTTCGTTCGCCAAAGGAGACAGCATTGTCACCGCTGGCCACATTGTTGGCCTGCTCGGCAGTAGTATCCGTTTGCTGGCCACCAAAAGCCAGGGCATACCGGCCGGTAGCCTCACCATACTGGCCGATGACCGTGGCGCCCTTGCCTTCCGCTTTGGCGCCATAGCCGATGGCTACGGCGTTTTCGACGGTGGCACTGGCCATGGGACCGGCGGCCAGGGCATTGGTGCCGGAAGCGCCGGTGTTGTCGTAGTTGCTCCCGTCACCGGAGAGGGTGGAATTGACGCTGTAGTAGTGCATGTTGATCCGGGTTTCCAGGGCTTTCAGCTGGGCCACGTTGACAGCGTCCGTATCCTTGGTACCGGCGGCCAGGCCGTTGATCTGGCGGGTGCCGGTGGCATTGCCATCACTGTCCACAGTGCCCACGGATACAGCCCCCAGTGTGGACACCCAGGTCGTTCCGGTATCGGTGGAAGCGGCACCAGTATGAGGGTCCAGGCCGGTCTTGCCGGACGCTACATTGGCCGTGGAGCTGCTGCCCAGAGCCACGCCGCCGGTTACATTAGATTTGGCATTGTAGCCCAGGGCAATGGCCTGATAGGAAGCCGAGGCACCACTGCCCAGGGCCGTGGCATAGGGTGACTGCGCTTTGGCATTATATCCCAGGGCCGTGCCATTTCCTCCACCCGTAGCGGCACCGCTGCCGATGGCAGTATCGTATTCTGAATTGGCCGACGCCCCATTGCCCAGGGCCGTAGCCGAAGTTCCGTGGGCCCCTGCACCATCGCCGACGGCCGTAGTGTAGTCACTGGTAGCAGAAGCATTATATCCAAGAGCCGTGGCCTTGTCTCCATGAGCCCCTGCACCATTGCCGACGGCTGTGGCATAATTCCCATCACTGGTGGATGCACTGGTGCCCAGGGCTGTGGAATATTCTGCACTGGCAGACGCACTATTCCCCAGGGCGGTAGCATAATAAGCAGCCGATGTACCGCTGCCCAGGGCGGTGCCATAAGGAGAAATCACTTTGGCACCACTGCCGATGGCTGTGGTCTGATCGTAAAGAGCCGAGGCTTCGTTGCCCAGTGCCACAGCATAGCTCCCGTTATTCCCTGCCTTCGCTTGATTACCGATGGCGGTAGAGAAATTGAATGCATCTGTTCCATTGCCCACGGCTATACTCTGGTTGGTGGCATAGGCAGAACTACTATTTCCATGTAACCCAATGGCCAGGGATTGATTGTTGGCGGTGGCATCGATACCGAAGGCGGAGGAGCCGTTATCTGCCGTGGTATTGCTGCCTACGGCAATATTGTGTCCATAAGAACTGCTGCTGCCATTCGTACCGGCCTTGCTGGTGAAGCCGGCGGCAAAGGAAGAATTAGCTGCCGTGGTGCCATTGGCGCCTACCGCCACAGAGCTATTGGTGGCCGTGGTACTGTTCAGGCCAAAGGCAGCACTGTTTGAAGATGCATTTGTACCATACATGCCCACGGCCAGGCCGCCGGAAGAAGCATTGACCCCAGTGGAACCAAAAGCCACACCGCCCCCGGAAGCCGTGGCACCACTGCCCACAGCCACACCGCCATTCGTGACCTTTGAGCCGGAGCCGAAGGCAGCGGCATCACTGCCACTGGCCGATGTATTGTAGCCCACAGCCGTGGCATTAGCTCCGGACGCTTTGGCATTGACCCCGGCGGCCAGGGCGTTGTCCCCGGTGGCGCCGTCGTTCAGATAGTTGTTTTTCCCGGCTGCATCCGTATCTGCCGTGGTCTTGACGCTGTAGTAATGGGTCATGGCATTTTTCAGCTGGGCCAGGTTCACGGCGTCGCTGTCTTCACTGCCGGCGGCCACGTTGGTAATCTGACGGCTGGCACCGCCATTGCCAATGGAAAGGGCCCCTTCCCCGGACTTCCAAGCCACGTCGCTCTTTGTGGAGGCCGTGCCGGTCTTGGGATCCCAGCCGGCGACGCCCCCATCCCGATTGGCCTCGGAGCCTTTGCCCAAGGCGATGGAGCCTTCTGCCGTCGCTTTGGTATCTTTACCGATGGCCACGCCATTTCCCTTGGCAGCGGCCGTATCACCGATGGCCACGGCGGAATTGTCGGCGGTGGAACCGTAGCCCACGGCTACGGCATTGCTGCCGTTGGCGGTGACATCGGTACCGGCGGCAATGGAGTTGCTGGCAGCCTGATAGAGGGTGACGGAATAGAGTTTGTCCGTGTTGTCCTCTTTCTTGTAATTGTATACCGGATTTCCCGCACTGTCCTTGTCGGCCTTCGTGACATCGCTGGTGATTTCCGTCTTAGTGACATCTTCCCCGGTGGTGTGGTCTTTTTCCGTATAGGTATGGACATACTGGGGCGCGGTGGTGGTGTTGCCGTCAGCATCGCGGAAGACCTGGGGGACTTTTGTCGGCTTGCCGCTGGTGGTATCTTTATACCAGACAGCATTGTCTGGGGAGGCAGTCTTGTTGCCGTCGGCGTCGACGTAATAGGTCACGGGTTTGTTGGCGATGATGGCATGGTTGCCGATGGCTGTGGAACGGTCGCCCTCGTTGTGGTTGTCATAGCCCACAGCTGTGGAGCCGCCGGCCTCGGTGGATCTATAGTCATCGAGGTCATGCGCCTGGCCCTCCCCCTCTACAAGCTTCGTATTGTCTTTTGTATCCATTGGCTGGCCACTCGTATCGCCATCCGCCACCTTGCGCAGGGTGTCGCTGTCGGTGCCGATGGTGGTATTGTTACTGCCTGCCCGCTTTGAGCCTTCGGCAACGGTTCCCTCGTTGCCAATAACCAGGTTGCCGTGAGCATCATAGGTAGCGGCTGCCCCGTTGCCGAGGTCAGCAGGCACGGCGGCCTGGCTGGACGACGGCAGGCCGAAGTTCAGGGCCAAGGCCAATGGCAGTATGTACACACCTCCCGGCATCTTTTTGGCATGTCTGGAGTGCTCCTTGCCGCCATTTCTGGCAATCTCGGAGACGACGACGTAGCAGTTCTTGACCTTGCTCCATACGACTTTGTAAATGTGGTTCATCTTGCTTCCCCCATCCGACATATTTTTAGTTCTTCTCGTGTTGATTTCCCTTGTGTCGCCGGATGTGGAGCATATCCTCCATGACTGGCCTATGCCGTGCTCAACAAACCGGTTCCACTGTAAAGTTGCAATCCATCTTGTTACAAACTTTATGTTTTTATTATTATCATACATCATTTTAAAATAAAAGTCACGTGTACCCTTAATGAAGCAATGCGATTTCGACATATATACCTTATCTTCTTTGACTTTTATCACGTTCGATTAACATTGCTCCAAACAAGCGGTCTATTCGGAGTCTTTCTCGCCTTCTTCCCGCTCCTTTTACTCAAAAGAGGATTTTGCTTGCACGATGTCGAAGATTCCTGAAACACTTGAGAGAGCCACATGAGGTGGCTCCCAGCAGAAGGGAGATTTTTTTGATGCATTTCCAGAAACTCATGGATGATTTCCTGCTTCACTATCTCAATCACTTCGACAAGCACTGCTTCAATGTGAAGCTGCACGACCGGGAGTACACGATCGGTCAGGGTGAGCCGGAGTTCACGGTGGTCGTGCACAAGGATGTCCCGAAGAAGGAGCTCTTGGAGTCGACGCAGCTGGCGCTCGGCGAGGCCTACATGCGCGGCGACATCGAGATCGAGGGCGACCTCTTCCACATGCTCTGCACGTTCCTCGAGCAGGCCGACCGCTTCTCGCTCGACCGCAAGGGGCTGCGCAACATCCTCTACATGTCGGAGAAGAAGAAGGACCAGGCCAAGGAGGTCTCGTCCCATTACGATTTGGGCAATGAATTCTACAAGCTCTGGCTCGACCCGACGATGAGCTATTCGTGCGCGTACTTCAAGCACGAGGACGACACGCTCGAGCAGGCGCAGCGCAACAAGGTGGACTACATCCTCGAGAAGCTCTACCTCAAGAAGGGCATGACGCTCTTAGACATCGGCTGCGGCTGGGGCTTTTTGCTCATCGAGGCGGCGAAGAAGTACGGCGTCAAGGGCTACGGCTGCACGCTCAGCAAGGAGCAGTGGAAGAAGGGCCAGGAGCGCATCAAGGCGGAGGGGCTCGAGGGCCAGGTGCAGATCGAGCTCGTGGACTACCGCGACCTTGAGGACAAGGGGCTGATCTTCGACCGCATCGTCAGTGTCGGCATGATGGAGCATGTGGGCCGGTCGAACTACGCGACGTACATGGAGACGGCAAACCACCTGCTGAAGGACGGCGGCATCTTCCTCCTGCACACGATCACGGGCCACGATGAGGTGGTATCGGAGCCGTGGATCCGCAAGTACATCTTCCCGGGCGGGACGCTGCCGTCGCTGCGCGAGCTCATCTCGCACGCCTACGATGCGGACTTCCGCGTGCTCGATGTGGAGAGCCTGCGGCGCCACTACTATCGGACGCTGATGTGCTGGTACCACAATTTCCTCAAGGTCCACGATGTGGTCGCGGGCTGGAAGGACGAGTCGTTCGTGCGGATGTGGGATCTCTATCTCGCGGGGTGTGCGGCGGCGTTCTACATCGGGTACATCGATATCCACCAGGTGCTGATGACGAAGGGCAACAACAATGAGCTGCCGATGACACGCTGGTATTAAGGAGCGGTTCCGGTGGCGCGCAGGGATGGATTCCGGCTTCATCGCTCCGCTGAAATGGCCCTCATCTCGGCTGCGCGCATGGAGGCGGTGCGCCGCCTGCCGCGGCGGACTTTCATTGACTGATCTTGCGCATGCGACTTGAGGGCCAGCCCTGCGGGCGGTCACTTCGCTCCTGCAGGCGAAACCCATCCCTGCGCTGAAGGTACTTCCAATAAAAAAGGCCTGTCCAAATGGACAGGTCTTTTTCTATGCCCTGCTGGCGATTATTTGCCGGCGAGGGTCTTGTAGTTGTTGTAGCGGATTTCGGCGTCGCGCTGGGTTTTCTCGAAGAGGGCTTCGGCTGCTTCTGGGAAGGTGCGCTTGAGGTTGATGTAGCGGTTCTCGCCCATGAGGAAGTCCTGGAACTTGGAGAAGTCTGGCTCTTTGGAGTCGAGGCTGAACGGGTTCTTGTCGGTGCCGACGAGCTGCGGGTTGTAGCGGTAGTTTGCCCAGTAGCCGCACTCTACGGCGAGTTTCTCCTCGAGCTGGCTGCAGCCCATGCCCTTGCGGATGCCGTGGTTGATGCACGGTGCGTAGGCGATGATGAGGGACGGGCCCGGATAAGCCTCGGCCTCGGTGATGGCCTTGAGCAGCTGGTTCTGGTCTGCGCCCATGGCGACCTGGGCGACGTAGACGTAGCCGTAGGTCTTGGCCATGAGGCCGAGATCCTTCTTGCGGGTCTTCTTGCCCGTGGCGGCGAACTGTGCAATCGCTGCTGCCGGCGTTGCCTTGGATGCCTGGCCGCCGGTGTTGGAGTAAACTTCGGTGTCGAAGACGAAGACGTTGACGTCTGCGCCGGAGGCGAGGACGTGGTCGACGCCGCCGTAGCCGATGTCGTAAGCCCAGCCGTCGCCGCCGAAGATCCACTGGGAACGCTTGACGAAGTAGTCGCGGTTCTCGTAGAGCTTGTTGAGGAGTTCATCCTCACCCTTCTCGGCTGCGAGCAGGGCTTCGAGGCGGTCGGCGCGGTCGCGCGTGCCGTTGCCGTTGTCGAGGTTCTCTACCCAGTCCTTGAGGGCTGCCTGGAGGTCTTCGCTGCCAAGGCCTTCTTCGATGGCCTTCTTGGCGTCATCGGCGAGGCCGTTGCGGACGGACTGCGTGCCGAGGAACATGCCGAGGCCGAACTCTGCGTTGTCCTCGAACAGGGAGTTGTCCCAAGCCGGGCCGTGGCCCTTGGCGTTCGTCGTGTACGGCATGGCCGGTGCGCTGCCGCCCCAGATGGAGGTGCAGCCCGTGGCATTGGCAATCATCATGCGGTCGCCGAAGAGTTGCGTGATGAGCTTGGCGTACGGCGTCTCGCCGCAGCCGGCGCAGGCGCCGGAGAACTCGATGAGCGGCTGCTCGAACTGGCTGCCGATGACGGTCTCTTTCTTCATCGGGTTCTTCTTCGGCGCGACTTTCTCCGTGTCGACGCCGTAGTCGAAGTAAGCCTGCTTTGCCTTGAGGTCGTCGTCAAGCGGCGTCATGTCGAGCGCCTTGACCGGGCAGACCTGCGCGCAGTTGCCGCAGCCGAGGCAGTCCATCGTGGAGACAGCCACCGTGAAGTGGTAATCCTTGACGGCGCGGACTTCCTTGGACGGGAAGCCATCCGGTGCTGAAGCGAGCTCTTCGTCCGTCGTGAGGACCGGGCGGATGGAAGCGTGCGGGCAGACGTAGGAGCACTTGTTGCAGCCGATGCACTTCTGGGCGTTCCAGACTGGCACGTTGATGGCCGTGCCGCGCTTCTCGTAGGCGGCGCCGCCGAGCGGGTACGTGCCGTCGGCGCGGTCGCCGGCGAACTTCGAGACCGGCAGCTTGTCGCCTTCCTGGCGGTTCATGACTTTCTGGACCTCGGTGATGAACTCCGGCAGGTCGCGCTTCTCCTGCGGCTCGTCTTCGGCATCAGCCCACGAGCTCGGCACTTCGACCTTGTGCAGGGCCTCGATGCCCTGGTCGATGGCGCCGTTGTTCATGTCGACGATGTTCTGGCCCTTGCGGCCGTACGAGGTCACGACGGCTTCCTTGAGGTAGGTCACGGCCGTCTCGATCGGGATGATGTTCGCGAGCTTGAAGAACGCGGACTGCATAACCATGTTGAAGCGGCCGCCGAGGCCGAGGCCCTTGGCAATCGACACAGCGTTGACCGTGTAGAACTGGATCTCGTTCTTGGCGATGTAGCGCTTCATGGCCGCCGGCAGGTGCTTCGTGAGCTCCTCGTCGCTCCAGACCGTGTTGAGGAGGAACGTGCCGCCCTTCTTGAGGCCGGCGAGCAGGTCGTACTTGTAGACGTACGACTGCTGCGAGCAGGAGATGAAGTCGGCCTTGTTGATGAGGTACGGGCTCGTGATCGGGGACTTACCGAAGCGCAGGTGCGACATCGTGATGCCGCCCGACTTCTTGGAGTCATAGGCGAAGTACGCCTGGGCGTACATGTCCGTCTTGTCGCCGATGATCTTGATGGCGCTCTTGTTGGCGCCGACCGTGCCATCCGAGCCGAGGCCCCAGAACTTGCAGGCCGTCGTGCCCTCTGGCGTGAGGTCGACATCCGTCAGTGCCGGCGTCAGGCTCGTGTGCGTGACATCGTCGTCGATGCCGATCGTGAAGCCGTCCTTCGGTGCGTCTTTCTTGAGCTCTTCAAAGACGGCGAAGATCTGGTCCGGCGTCGTGTCCTTGCCGCCGAGGCCGAAGCGGCCGCCGATGATCGTCGGGTGCATGTCGGAATGATAGAAGGCTGCCTTGACATCGAGGTAGAGCGGCTCGCCGAGCGAACCCGGCTCCTTCGTGTGGTCGAGGACGGCGACTTTCTCGATGGTCTTCGGCAGGAACTTGAAGAAGTGCTCGATGGAGAACGGACGGTAGAGGTGTACGTTCAGCAGGCCGACCTTCTCCCCCTTCGCGTTGAGGTAGTCGACCGTCTCCTGGACCGTCTGGCAGACGGAGCCCATCGCGATGATGATGCGGTCGGCATCCTTGGCGCCATAGTAGTCAAAGAGATGGTGCTCGCGGCCCGTGACCTTCGCGAGGTCAGCCATGGCCTCCTCGACGAGCTCTGGCAGCGCATCGTAGAAGCTGTTGGCTGCTTCACGCGACTGGAAGTAGATGTCCGGGTTCGTCGCGGAGCCGCGCAGGACCGGGTGGTCCGGGTTCAGAGCGCGGCGGCGGAAGGCCTTGACGGCATCCCAGTCGAGCAGCTTTGCGAGGTCTTCGTAGTCAATCGTCTCGATCTTCTGGATCTCGTGCGACGTGCGGAAGCCGTCGAAGAAGTTGATGAACGGCACGCGGCCCTTGATGGCGACGAGGTGTGCGACGGCCGAGAGGTCCATGACCTCCTGGACGCTCGCCTCGGCGAGCATGGCGCAACCCGTCTGGCGTGCGGCCATGACATCCTGGTGGTCGCCGAAGATGTTCAGGGAGTTGGCAGCGAGTGCGCGCGCGGAGACGTGGAAGACGCCCGGCAACAGCTCGCCGGCTACCTTGTAGAGATTCGGGATCATCAGCAAGAAGCCCTGGGAAGCCGTGTACGTCGTCGTCAGTGCACCGGCCTGCAGCGAGCCGTGCACAGCGCCGGCAGCGCCGGCCTCAGACTGCAGCTCGATGACCTTGACCTTCTGGCCGAAGAGATTCTTCGCTCCCTTGGCAGCCATTTCATCTACATGCTCAGCCATCGGCGAGGACGGCGTAATCGGGTAGATCGCCGCGACGTCGGTGAAAGCATAGGAGATGTAGGCGGCAGCTGTGTTGCCGTCCATGGTTTTCATCTTTTTGCTCATGTGTTTTGTTACTCCCCTCTGATATTGGATTTGACAGATGGGGGCTGTCCCCCATCGCATAGTCAGGAATAAATAGAAAAACCTGATGGCAAGATTGAGGTGCCATCAGGTTTCATTATACGTGCTATGCAAAAAAATGTAAAGATATATTCCTCACACCCACTGCCCTGCCGTCATCTGTACAGGCAGGCTGCACACCAGGCGGGATCAGGCCTCGCCCTGCTTGTTCTCGCGGCTGTGGCGGTAGCCGTAGAGGAAGTAGACGAGGATGCCGAGGGCGCTCCAGATCCAGAAGCGCTCCCAGGTCATCGAGGAGAGGTTGTACATGATGTAGCCGCAGCTCACGATGGCCAGCGTGCCGACGACGTAGATGGCCGGGCAGCGGAACGGGCGCGCGAGGTCCGGGTACTTCTTGCGCATGATCATGACACCGACGGACGAGACGATGAAGGCAAAGAGCGTGCCGACGCTGCACATCTCGGCGATGACGTTGATCGGCGTGAAGCCGCTGATGACAGCGACGGCGAGGCCGACGATGATCGTGATGCGGTGCGGCGTCGCGAAGTGCGGGTGGACCTTGCAGATGGACTGCGGGATGAGGCCGTCGCGGCTCATGGCGAAGAAGGCGCGCGTCTGCGCGTACATCATGACGAGCAGCACGGTCGTGAGGCCGGCGATGGCGCCGGTGCCGACGAGCGCGGAGCCGAAGCGGTAGCCGAGCTGGCGCAGGACGAAGGCAACCGGCTCGGCATTGTCGAGTTCGGCATACGGCACGTTGCCCGTCATGACGGCCGTCACGGCGATGTAGAGAATCGTGCAGATGAGCAGCGACGCGATGATGCCGGTCGGCATGTCGTGCGCGGGGTTCTTCGTCTCCTCTGCTGCCGTCGCGATGGAGTCGACGCCGAGATAGGCAAAGACGATGACGGCGGCACCGGCCGAGACGCCGGAGAAGCCGAACGGCATGAAGGGCTCCCAGTTCGCCGGGTCGACGGACGGCGCGGCGAGGAACAGGAAGAGGAAGATGGCGGCGAGCTTGACGCCGACGAGCACTTTGTTGACCGTGACGCTCTCGCGCACGCCGCGCACGAGCAGGAAGGTCAGGAAGAGCGTGATGAGTACGGCCGGCAGGTTGACGATGCCGCCGTCGGCCGGCACGCTCGTCCAGGCGGCCGGCAGCTCGATGCCGGCGGTCTTCAGGAGACCGACGACGTAGGCGGACCAGCCGCCGGCGACGGCACTGGCGCCGACGGAGTACTCGAGCACGAGGTTCCAGCCGACGAGCCAGGCGAAGAACTCGCCGACGGAGGTGTAGGCGTAGGCGTAGGCGCTGCCGGCGACAGGCACCATGCTGGCGAGTTCGGAGTAGGCCATGCTGACGAAGCCGCAGGCGATGCTGGCGATCAGGAAGGACAGCATGAGCGCAGGGCCGGCGTACTTGGCGGCGGCGACGCCGGTCAGGACGAAGATGCCGGTGCCGACGATGACGCCAATGCCGAGCAGGGTGACGTCAAGGGAGCCCATGGCGCGCTTGAGGTGGGACTGGTGGGCATCGGCCTTGTACTCGGCGATGCTCTTGGTCCGGAAGATATTCACGATACAACAACTCCTTCTATTGGGCATTACAGGTATACATTTTATCATTAATGATGGATTAGGGCAACAAAAAAGACCAGCCCGCTTGGACTGGTCTCTGCTCTCTTGTAAATGGTCGGGATGACAGGATTCGAACCTGCGGCCTCATCGTCCCGAACGATGCGCGCTACCAAACTGTGCCACATCCCGTAGTCACAAGAGATATTATACGAAGAATCCATTCTCTTGTCAACACTTTTTACAAAAATAATTCTGATACGAAAAAAGCCATCCGCAAGAGCAGATGGCTTGAACATTCAATGGTCGGGATGACAGGATTCGAACCTGCGGCCTCATCGTCCC